>Ga0123355_10002362_pt1 | contig 26668 bp, 22 predicted proteins | sample TergutEmb28metaG_3_FD_89872 | JGI IMG/M metagenome (GOLD analysis project Ga0123355, IMG submission 89872) | Embiratermes neotenicus P1 segment gut microbial communities from Petit-Saut dam, French Guiana - Emb289 P1 | ecosystem: Host-associated > Arthropoda: Insects > Digestive system > Gut ... | reverse complement strand
GAGTTGGCGAGGGGGTTGGGGTTGGAGTTGGCGTCGGAGTTGGGGTTGGGGTTGGAGTTGGCGTGGGGGTTGGGGTTGGAGTTGGCGTGGGGGTTGGGGTTGGGGTTGGAGTTGGCGTGGGGGTTGGGGTTGGCGTGGGGGTTGGGGTATATATTGTTATAGATTTTGCAGCCTCTTTGGCTACATTTTGGCCTCGTTCGCTTGTAAATGATAGTTCCGCAATATTTGTTATCTGGTTTCCAGAGCCTTCACTTACATCACCCGCACCCACTACTTTTGCATCAAAGTCAAAATAGAATACAAAGGCTGGCGGTAGCCATTCAATATTTGCGGTAATCACATTATTTTCTTGGGCGAAAGCTGGCGCAACACCATCGACGCCTTGTGTTGGCGGGATTGTTGCGGGGTAAAATCCTGCAAAGGAAATAAACTCTAAACATGCCGGCAGGCTATCTACAATAGTAGCCTTGGGCGCGGGGCTATAGGGGTTTAGGTTGGTTATTGTAATGCGGTATCTTAAAATATCGCCGTATTGTATAGGCTCTGGCGGGTTAATCACGGTTTTTTCTATTCCCAGGGATATAAATGTTGGGGCGAAGATGTCGTGGTTTGTGAAAGTATGAGACCCTGCAGAAGTTGTGGCGGGGCGGATTACATCCTTATTGCGATATGCCGCAAGCTGGTTTATAACTAGGCCTTGGCGGGCATAGTTATAGGCAAAATACGCGTTTTCTGCGATATAAATGGCTTCTGCGGCGGTTGGATATATATTTGCTACGGCTGTATATATTGCACCGCCATTTTCTGCTTGGTTGTTTGTTATGCGCGGGAAGTTGACCGCGCATTGGCCGGCGATAGTTAACATGCCAAAGGCCGCGCCCAGGGCGATTGCACCGCCGCTTGCGGTTGCATTGTTATGGGCAATATGGCCGCCGGAAATAGTAACCACGGCACTGTCGCTCACATATATCCCACCGCCGCTTTGGGCTTGGTTTTGCTGGATATAACCGCCGTGCATATTAAACACGCCGCCACTAAGCCTTACGCCACCACCTGTTTGACCGTAGTTGTTTGCGATATTGCCGCTGTACATATGCAAGCTGGCCGTGGGTGATGTCACATGTATGCCGCTGTTGTTGCCGCCAAAAATTGTTGGGCCGGGGGAAGATGGTTCACCAAGGGTTAGCGCGCCTTCCACGCTAAACACTGCGGCAGCCGGGGACTGCGGGGCTGCAAACCCGATGCTGTACCCGCCTAAAATAGTAATATCTGCGGTGGCGGCAATATTGATTGACTCTGCGCCGGCATCTATATCACCTTCCAAGGCTACCGTAACAGGAATCCCATTAGCTTGCGAAAAATCAATGGCTGCCTGCAAGCCGGCTCTAGTAGCGGCAGAAAATGTAGTGTATGGCATGTTGCTGTTTTGCAAATTGAGGGTAGCGTCGCTGGCAACATGAATGCTGCCACCCGAAACAGACAGTGGCGTCCCTCCTGGCGCACCAAGTGTTAATGCGCCGTAAACTTTAAACCCAACAACGGCTGGCGTCTGCGGGGTAAACGCTATTGTATTATCGCCAAACGGCCCGGGCTGAATTGTTATATTTGCACCTGCGGGTATGATTATTGACGTTGTTCCGGCGTATATATTGGCAAATAAGCCTATTGTAACGTGGGTTCCGTTCGCCACAGAATAGTCTATTGCCGCCCGGATTTGATATATATTCGTAACAAACATAAGGCTGAGCGGTGCGATTGGGATTACATAACCATCAATGTCGCATTCTTCTGGCTGTTCTGCTACCGCCAACTGAATATATATGTCGGCTTCTGGCGCAACCCCCGTGATAAAAATTGGGCTGGCAGCCAGAACAACTGCAAGCAAAAACACCACGTATTTACTAATATTTTTCCTGCGGTACATTGAAATCCTCCCTTTTATCTTTCGTCAGTTATGGGGTTTGCCTATATGGTTGGCTCTTGCTGATACAAAAAAGCGACCTTCCGCATCCTGATTAAACACATGATGAGGTGGTCGCCAAAAAATATCATTTGTTACAATAAAAAGTGCCTAATCGCCATCCCTCGACGGAACAGTATCATGCAGCAAGTTTGATGTCAAGCGCAGCCAGTGCCGAAAAAGCATGCACATTTTGTGTATTCGGAGATATTTGTATTTACCGCGATATAAAACTCTATTCTAAAACCCATAACTCTGCTTTTCTCAAAATGCTCGAAGGCAGCAATACTAATCTCACGAGCAACCTGCATTCCCGCAATCTTTTTTGCACCCCTTGCATCCGGCCGTCGGGAACATTTCCATAGAAATATGGCGGATGCCCGCTTCTTCAAATTCCTCTCCATAGGGCATGAACCCCAGCTTCTCGTAAAAAGACCGGGCGGTAAGCTGTGCGTGCAAAATCACCCTTTTGCCGCCCATATTGCGGCATGAGTCTATTAGCGCGTCCATTATCACGGCGGCTAGGCCTTGGCCGCGGTGGCTTTTTAAAGTAGCCACCCTTCCAATTATATAATCGTCGTGGGTGTAAACCTCACCGGTATATGGATCAGGCTTGCCCACCGGCGGGCTTATCATAATGCGCCCTGTACTCACCGGAGTATCGTCATCGTAGGCCACAATATGAACACATGCACCATCCGTGCCGTCATATTCTTCGGCCTCGCTTACGTTTTGCTCATCCACAAAAACTTCTTGGCGGATTTTATATGCATCGGCAAGATCGTCCGTTTCACCGAAGAAAAATTTCATGGTTATCATTGCTTCGCTCCTTTATATCTGGCACATTCAAAAATTTCAATTTTGGTGAAATTCAGTTGGTCGGATTTTCCGACCAACTGAATTTTATTTTGCTGCAGTCAATTAAATTTAAAACCGCCTGCTATAGCCAAGTGATTTTGCTGTAATGCAATTAGGCGCTAACAAAGCAGTGTAGTAAAATCACAAACTCCAGCGGATGGCTTTCGGTTTAACGGACTATAAATTAAGTATCGCGTTTACAATCCGCTGGCTGGCTTTGCCATCGCCGAAGGGGTTTTGGGCTGAGGCCATTTTATTGTAGGCTGTTTTGTCTGTTAGCAGGCGGGTGGCTTCGTTGTAGATTGCGTTTTCTTCTGTGCCTGCTAGGGTTAGCGTACCTGCAGTTAGGCCTTCTGGGCGCTCGGTTACATCCCGCAACACTATGGTGGGCAGGTTAAAAGATGGAGATTCTTCTTGCAGGCCGCCAGAATCTGTTAGCAGCAAATGGGATTGCTTCATTAGATTGTACATATCAAAAACATCTACTGGGTCTATCAGCAGCACCCTGTCCATTCCGCCCAGTATGGCCTCCGCCGGGGTTTTTACCGCCTGGCCAGGGTGAACCGGCCACACTACAGAAATATCCGGGTTATCTGCCACCAGGCGTTTTATTGCCCGGCAGATATTTTCCATGGGTTGGCCCCAGTTTTCGCGGCGGTGGGCGGTTAGTAGGATTATTTTTTTGCTAAAATCCAGGCTATTTAGGGCTTCGCAGCTAAAACAGTAATTTTCTTTGATTACATATGGTATCAAGTCTACTATCGTGTTGCCTGTTACGATAATTTTTTCTGCCGGAATGTTTTCCTTTAGCAGATTATCCCTAGAGGCCTCTGTTGGGGCAAAGTAGATATCTGCCAGGGCGGTGGTCATTCTGCGGTTTATCTCTTCTGGGTATGGGCGGTATTTATCGTAGGAGCGCAAGCCTGCCTCCACATGACCTACCGGGATTTGCGCGAAAAAAGCCGCCAGCGCCGCGGCGAAAGTTGTGATGGTATCACCATGCACCAGTAAAATATCTGGTTTTTCTGCCGCTAAAATAGGAGCAAGCCCTGCCAGCACACGAGCCGTCACATCTGTAAGGGTTTGCCCTACTGCCATAATATCCAGGTCATAATCCGGCTTTATGCCAAAGGGTACTAGCATTTGGTCCAGCAGTTGCCTATGCTGGGCAGTTACACATACTTTTGATTGGATTCCTGGGGCTTTACCAAGCTCAAACACCAGCGGAATCATCTTCAAGGCCTCTGGCCTAGTGCCGAAAACAGACATCACTTTAATCATATCAATTCCTCCTCTTTCATAAAGCTGACGCTAACCAGCTTAGACACTCCTTGCTCTTCCATTGTTACGCCGTAGAGCCTGTCTGCGGCTTCCATAGTACCTTTGCGGTGGGTGATTACTATAAACTGCGTACCCTTGGCATATTCCTTCAAGAAATTGGCATACCTAACCACATTAGCATCATCCAAGGCAGATTCAATCTCATCCAACACACAGAACGGCGATGGCTTCATGCGCAATATGGCAAATAGCAGCGCAATTGCCGTAAGCGCCCGCTCCCCGCCAGATAGCAGCATTAGATTCTGCAAAGCCTTACCCGGTGGCTGGGCAGAAATCTCTATGCCAGATTCCAGCACATTGTCCACATCCAGCAGCCGCAACCCCGCATTGCCGCCGCCAAACATCTCCCTAAACACATCTGTAAAATGCATGGCTATTTGCTGAAATTTTTCATTAAACTGGGTTTCCATTTGCCGCGTAAGGCTGGTGATAAGCTCGTTTAGGCTTGCTTCGGCGGTTTCTATATCGCCGCGCTGGGTGGTTAAGAAATCATGGCGGGTTTTAATTTGCTTATAGGCTTCTATTGCACCTATATTTACATTTTCCAGCTTGGCCAGCTCGCTGCGTAGTTCCTGCCATTCCCGGCGCAGGGCATGTTCGTTTATGTCGGTTTGCTTTAGCTCTTGGGCTTGCTGGTAGGTTAGGCTGTATTCTTCCCATATTTCGTTATGCAGGCGGTGGCTGGTGGAGTTTAGCTGCTCTTTACGCATTTCTAGGCGGGTGATTTCTTTTTCCATTAGGGCTGTTGTGTCTGCGTAGCTGCGCTCATCTATTTTGGCGTGGGTCATGCCGGTTTCTATGGTTTCCTTGTCTGCCTCGGCGCGGGCTTGGGCTGCGCGGGCTTCTTCTAAGCTGGTTTTTAGGGTTGATATTTCCTTCGTCACGGCGGCTTGGGCGGTGGTGGCGGTGGTTATGGTTTTGTCTGCATTAATGGTTTCCCTTTGCAGCTGGGATTTTTCCTTTTTTAGGGTTTCAATTTCCTTTTGCAAGCGCTGGATATTGGTTTCGCGCTGCGTTAGCCATTCGCCACGGCGGCTTATTTCTACCCGTAGGTTGGTTAGTATATCTGATTCTTCGCTATGCTCCTGGCGGCTTTGTTCCATTTGGTGCTGATAATCTTCTATAGCTTGGCGGGCTTTGTTTATGGCTTCTTCCGTGGCCAGCACGGCCTTTTTTGCATCGCGCACGGCTTGGTTTTGCGCCATTATGGCTGCCATTAGCCGTTGGTTTTCTTCATTATATTTGTTCATTTGCTGGCCTAGGGTGGCCATGGTTTCTTTGGCTTGGTTTAGCTTATCTGTTTGAAGTTGCTGCTCTAGTTGCAGGCTTTGGGCGGTTTCGCGGGCCTTGTTAAGGGCTTCGTCTGTGGTTTGGCGTTTAGCCTCGAAGGCCCGTTCCTGGGCTTCTAGCCTAGCGAACTCGGCCTCTAGGGCTTCCACTTGCTGCCTTAGCTCTTGCACCTGGCGGCTGCGGCCTATAATCCGCGAAGATTGGCGGCTGGCCGCGCCTCCGGTGATAGAGCCGCCGGGGCTTAGCCGCTCGCCAGTTAGTGTCACGATTTTTTGGGAATAGCCAAAATGCTTGTTAAGCGCCAGAGCATTGTCTAACTTGTCCACCACAAGCACATCCCCAAGCAACTGGTCAAATACCGTGCTATAGGCGGCCTCGCAGCTTATAAGCTCTGCGGCAAGCCCAATAAAACCCGGCTGGGCAGAATATTTATCTGTAGGAATTGCCCTACCCCTCACCGCATCCAGCGGCATAAACGTGGCGCGACCTTCCTTGGTTTGCTTCAGCATTTCTATTGCAGTTTTTGCGTCGGCCTCTGTTTTGGCTACTATATTTTGGGCGCTGCCGCCCAGGGCTGTTTCTATGGCTAGCTCGTATTCTGGCTCTACGGCCAGTAGCTCGCTTACTGCGCCGCATATGCCTGCAAAATTTGGGTCGCCGCTGTTTTTTTTGCGCAGCACGGCTTTTACGCTGCGAAAATAACCCTCTTGCTGGGCGTCTAGGTCGCTTAATGCACGGTATCTGCCACGGGTGGCGGTTAGATTTTCTTTTGACTGGCGCAGCTGTGTATCTAACTGCTGGCCTTCTTCTATTAGCTGGTCGTGGGCTTTGGTGTAGGCTGCTAGGCTGTTGTTGGCCTTTTGTAGGGCGCTGCTGCTGTTTTTTAGGGTTGTTTCTTGGGCCGCTTGGGTGGATTTTGTTTCGGTTATTCTGGTTTCTAGTTCGGATATTTCTGTGTTTAGCCTCTCTGTATCGTCTTCTAGGCGGTTGTAGGTGCTTTCTTCTTCTGCCACAAAGGCGCTGGCATCTGTGGAAGTTTTGATGGCATCTAGCAGGGCCTGGTTTAGGCCTGCCAACATGGCGCTGCTTTCTTTTAGGGCTTCGTCATGCTGGGTTGATATTTGTATATGCTCGGATAATTCGTCATTTAGTTTGGCCAATTCGCTGGCGGTTTCGGCCTTGCCTTGCTGCTCTTGGGTGATTTCTTCGCTTCGCTCTGTTAGGCTGGCTTCGCGCTTGGTTATTTCGCTTTGGAGCCTTATTTTTTCTTGCTCCATTTGCATTATTTGGCTTTGCAGCAGCCTATCGTCAGATTCTTTTTTTTCTATATTGGTGGTGGTTTCCAGCAAACTTTCGCTGGTTTGGCGGTATTGCCTGTCTGATTCTGCCGCGCGGGCTTCTAGCTTTTCGCTGGCGGTTCTGGCTTCTTGCAGCAGGCGTTTGTTTTCATTGGCTTGTATTATGTCGTTTTGCAGTGTTTCTTCCAGCTTTACCAGCTCTGTTTCAATTTTTGCCACTTCGTTCAAAAAAATATTTATATGGGTGGTCTTGTACCTATCACGCAACGCCAAAAAATGCCGGGCTTCTTCCGATTGCTGGCTTAGAGTGGGCATTTGCTCCTCTAGTTCTGCGATTATATCGTCTACCCGGGCCAGGTTTTGCTTCTCGTCTTCCAGTTTTCTTAGGGCTTCGTTGCGGCGGGATTTAAACTTACCAATACCTGCAGCTTCCTCAAAAACATGGCGTCTATCTTCAGACTTTAGGCTTAAAATCTCGTCTATCCGCCCTTGCCCCACTATGGAATACCCATCACGGCCAATACCCGTATCCATAAACAGCATTTGAATATCCTTCAACCGGCAAGCTGTACCATTTATTGCAAATTCGCTCTCCCCAGAACGATACACCCGCCTGGTGACGGTTATTTCCTTAAAATCCAGCGGAATCTTGCCGCTAGAATTATCTAAACGCATAGTAATTTCCGCAAACCCTAGGGGCTTGCGGTGCGCTGTGCCATTAAAAATTATATCTTCCATCTTGCCGCCGCGTAGCTGCTTGGCGCTTTGTTCGCCCAGCACCCAGCGTAGGGCATCTGCAATATTGGATTTGCCGCTGCCGTTTGGGCCAACTACACAGTTTAGCCCTTCTAGCAGGTCCAGTTGAACCTTATCGCCAAAGGACTTGAAGCCCGATAGCTCTAGTCTTTTTAGGTACATAAAAAATTTTTCCTCGCATGAGTTTCTTTCTTGTAGGATTATGCTATAATAAGGACAGATTCGCAAGTTATTTTCTTATATTATTCACAAACACTCTCAAGGAGGCGATTTTCATGGTACAATTTTTAGTAGGATTCAAAGGCGAGGGCAAAACACGTAAGCTAATTGAAATGGCCAACGCCGAAGCAACACAAACCGATGGCAGCCTAGTTTTTATCGACGACGACAAGCGCCATATCCACGATATCCACAGGGATATCCGCTTTGTGGACACCGGTAAGGCCAGCTTATCTAGCTGCCGCGGCCTTGCATACTTCATCTGGGGAATGCTAACTCAAAACGCAGACATCAAACATATCTACGTAGACGGCCTGCCAAACATAGTACGCGAAGAACTTTCCCACGAGGCCTTAACAAAATTTAGAACAAACCTAGAGGCTCTATCCGAGGAATTTCACGTAGACATCACATTTTCTATGCATTACGATAGGGAGAAGCTGCCTGAATCGATAAAAGAAGTTCTTGTTTAAAACCGTCACTGGCTTTGCCGGCCATATCTCCGAAAACTTTCCTTCACGAGCCCGGCATGACATTCCGCCCGATTTTTTTCGGGTTATCGTTGAAAAAAATTTTACAAAAACTTTAATTTTATATTTTTGATTTTTTAAAAAGCCCGATTTTCTGGGCTTTTTTATTTTTCCGTTTGGGGAAAATGGTGAAAAATGGCTTGTTTTTGTTGAAAATGTGGTACCGTATGGTACCATTTTTATGGAATTATGGTACCGTATGGTACCATTTTTGTTAAATACAATATTTTTACATATTCTCAAGACGCGGAGCTAAAACACTGTGTACATGCAGTGTTCACGTCTTTTTGCGGCCTGATACACGGAAAGTCTTTAAATGCTTCAGCTGGCATCTCCACACATAAACACCCCCGGTTTAGCATAATTTTAACTGATTAGAGTTCTTCTATGGTGAAATAAATGAGATATACTTCCGGGGGTGTTTTTATGGTTTCGCGTAGTCGTGAGATTAAGCGCAGGCTTGGGATACGGGCTGGGCGGCAACTTTTTTTGCCCCGGGTTAATATCCGCCGAATGCGAGAATTTTTTTACCGGGTTTGCGTAGTAGCGGTTTTGCTGGCCGTTTTGGTAAGTGGGTGGCGGTTGCTGCAGCCCGGGATGCGCGTGCGGGTTCATGCAGATACCGTGGCGGCTTTTCGTGTGCCACACAGGGCTATTGGGCTACTGGAGGTTTATGCCGCCCGGTACGGGATTCCTTTTGCAGAGCTCTTCGCGATATTTGTAGCCGAGAATGATTTTTTCCCAGAAAAATCCGCCGTCCATGACATTAGTGGGCTGGAAGAACTATATGTACAGGATTTTAACAGGATTATGCGGCGGTACAATTCACGCAGCATCGCGCCCTATGTGGCTATGTTTCGTAATCTGTTTGGGGAAATCGAGACATTCCCTGTGCCTTCTGGCTGGTATCTTTACGAGCCATCGGTAATGTTTGGCAATTCCTGGGGGGTGGCGCATAATTTCCAGGGAAACCGCATGCATATGGGCACGGCCATTGTAGACCGGGAGAATATCCGCGGCCGCGTACCTATTGTTAGCATGACACGCGGCCTGGTGCAAGATGCAAGCTGGTGCAACCAGCTTGGGTATTTTGTAGGGGTGGTAACGCCCAGTGGCAGCTATTATCTATACGCACATTTGCACAGCCTCGCCCCTGGCCTTGCCCCCGGGCAAAATATCTCTGCCGGGCATCATCTTGGCCAGATGGGAAACACCGGCGGTGGCCGCGGCGCGCAGACATTTCCTGTGCATTTGCATTTGGCCATTAGCCCAGATGTAAGCTTCACCCGCGGGCAGTTTTGGATAAACCCTTATCCGTTTTTGCGGTATTTGGATGATATAGTGAGGTAAATAGACTTCTTTCGAAATCACGCCTTTCGATTTCGAAAAAGTTACATTTTCAATCTTTTGCTTCTTTCTAAAATCACGTTTTTTGTGATTTCAGAAGAACTCTAATGAGAACCTGTCTCGCCAGAGTGACACCTAAAACCCCATCTGCCCAAACATCTTATCCGTAAGCTCAACCTGGTTAGTCAAACAAATATGCATAGGAACCCCGCGGTTTTCTGGCGTGATATATTCAAACCCAAGGTTTTCGTACAACCCTTCCTGCCCCGCCCGCACGCAGATATCCACCTGGATACCAAACCCAGGCTTTAGCTTACCCCTAAGGAAATCAAACACACGCGCCGTAAATTCTTCCTGGATGCCACAGTCTTCGTATTCTGGGTGCAGCAAGATATTTAGCGAGGCAAAGCTGCCGCCATTCCAGCGCAGCCCGGCCATTGCAATCGCATCTGGCCCATCGTAGGCAGAAACAACAAATGCGTTGCCTTCGATATTACCCTGCGCCTGCTCTGGATGAAGCCTGCGCCACCCCATAGCCTTGCGTATGGCATTGTATTCATCTACAGCCAGCAAATTTTTATAAATAATTTCCATCGTCAACCCTCCATATATCCAGCCCATTAAACCACCACAACCCCTACCCCGCGCTCGCTATGGTACCCGCCAGGCGCGCCGGTGGCTATCCTATAAATATCCCCGGCAGTGAATTCTGCCGCCAACATCTTTCCGGCTACCCCCCCGGCGGCCAAAATCTCGTCCATGGCCTTACCGTGGGTAATCACGGGCAAATTCGCCCGTTTCACCATCTCGCCCAAAAGCCCCGTCGCCTGCCTGCGGAAGCCCAGTACCCTTATATACTGCATGCCACCAGCGGCTTCGTATTCGTCTATATTATCCACCCCCAGCAGCACCTGCATGGCTATTCTTTGTAGCCGTGTATAGGTGTAGCGCTTGGTTTTTACCGCATCTAGCAACTCGGTTATGCTGCGAAACTCCCCTACATATTTACGGAAGCGATTCTCCAGCCCTTCGCCAAGCGTTAAATCTTTGCTGTAAATTAAACTGCGCAAGATATCGCTAAACTGGTCAATATGGGCAATTTCGCCCAAGCGAATAGCCTCCTTCAATATTTCCCGGCATTCCCATGGCATATCCTCCCCGGCAAACTCGCCCCCATGCACAGCCCGCCGCAGCCTAGTGGCGCTGCTGCCACCGGCCATCCTATGGGTGGCTATCACCCTCAGCGGGTTACCCAGCAGATGCAATGCCTTGCAATATTCCATGGCCAGCCCATTGTTAGGCCGCGCAAGAAGCCCATCTGGCATTTCCCCAAGCACAGCCTCTAAAGCCCGCCCCTTAGCCGCCGCGAAAGACAAGCCCTGCCTCATTCCATCTTGCAAGGCAGCTTTGTACGCTTCTGGCTCTTCTGCCAGTACCCGCCCGGCAGCTTGCAAAGCCGCTAAATCCCCACATTCGCTACCAAAGCTAATTACATCCACAACCCCCATAGCCGCCAGTAGCTGCACACTGCCCCGCGCAAAATAATCCGCCCCAGAAATCACATAAGGCAGCGGAATTTCCACCACAATATCCACGCCCTGCAAAAGCGCCATTTTGGTGCGCCGCCATTTATCGCAAAGGGCAGGCTCGCCCCGCTGCACAAAATTCCCGCTCATTACTACAACAACACCATCACCCGCAACCTCACGCGTCTTTGCAATATGCACCCCATGTCCCACATGAAACGGATTAAATTCCACAATAATCCCAGCTGTCACAATAATCACCCTTAAAAATTAAAGTTTTTTGCTTCTTTTTTCCAAAAAAGAATGGAGTGCGGGGCGAAACCCCCACGACTTAAATAAAATACTTGGATTTTGTCAAAGATTAGTGTTATAATATACGGAAATTACATCCGACACAAATTTTGAGGGTTCAGGGGGCATTTATTGTGAAAGATATCACAGATGCCGAATTTAGCAAGATTAGAGATTATATTAGGTCTAATCTTGGTATTTCATTAAGTGATGAAAAAAAAACTCTCGTATTCTCACGGCTAAGGACAACCATAGCCGAACTTGGAATGGAGAGTTTTTCTGATTATTTCAACTTTCTTGTAAATGATAAAACTGGCGAGGCCATGGTCATTTTTGAAAATAAAATAACCACCAACCATACATTTTTTATGCGCGAGGCAGAACATTTTGAGTATTTGAAGAAACATGTGCTGCCATATATTGAAGAAAGCTACAAGAACGAAAAAGACTTGCGGCTATGGTGTACGGCGGCATCATCCGGCGAAGAAGCGGTGATTTTACAGATAGTTGCCCATGAATATTTTAAGCAAAAAGGCGATTGGAATACAGAAATTTTGGCCACAGATATTTCGTCCAATGCGCTGGCCAAGGCCGTAGCGGCCCGATACCCCACAGAATCGCTGGTAAATATACCAAAACAATGGCAGCAAGATTATTTTACAAAAATAGACGCCAACACCAGCCAAGTTAGCGACGAAATAAGAAAAAAAATCATATATCGCAAATCTAATTTAATGGACAATTATAATTTTCGCAATAAATTTCATATAATCTTCTGCCGCAATGTGATGATTTACTTCGACAATGCCTCCCGCAAGAATGTAACAAAAAAATTCTACGATGTGCTAGAGCCGGGCGGATACCTGTTTATTGGCCATTCCGAATCTATTTCAAACGCGGCTTCAGGGTTTGAATATGTAATGCCGGCTATATACAGGAAACCGCTATAAGCCTGCATTTAACAAGTTTAAATTTGTATTCAGCAAATAGTTGTAGTTTAATACAATCCAAGAGAGGTGACTGCTCATGATGGACTTTGATAGAGACTCCATGCTAGAGATGTTTATTTTCGAGATGTCTCAGCAAATTGACCAGCTAGAAGGTACTATTGTCCAAAGCGAATCGGAATATAATAGCGACCAAATTAACGAAATATTCCGTATAATGCACACCATCAAGGGCTCTTCCGCCATGATGATGTACGATAGCATAGCAAGCGTTGCCCATTCTATAGAGGATTTATTTTACTACCTGCGGGAAGAAAACCCCACAGACATAGACTACGCACGCCTTAGCGACTATGTTTTAAGCGGCATGGATTTTATCAAGGCAGAGCTGGGCAAAATCCAAGGCGGCAACGCTGCCGACGGCGATGGCACAGCCCTATCCACAGCTATAGAAAATTATTTGGTGGAAATTAAAGAACATACAACACCTGAAGAAGCGCCAGCCCCAACACCACCCCCTGCCCCAGAGCGCGTACAACAAGTAACCGACACCGCCGTGGGCGGCAACCATAAATACCAAGCCAAAATCCACTTCCAAGACGGCTGCGAAATGGAAAACATCCGCGCTTTCACCTTCGTACACAATTTGCAGGAAGTAGCTACAGACATAGAGCATACACCAGAAAATGTTATAGATGAAAAAGCAATCGCATATATCCGTAAAAATGGTTTTGGCGTACAGTTTTCTAGCATATTTGGCCATAGCCACATAAGCGAGCATATTGCCCAAACCATCTACCTTAAAAGCTTCACCCTAGAGACAATCTCAGCCACTGCCTCGGTTGAAACTATCAAAGCCACACCAGCACCAAAGCCGGCACCTGCCCCGCTACCAATAGAAGAACCCGTAATCACATCCATAGACCCCTTCCCCGTAGCAACCACCAGCACAGACTCCACAGAGCAAGCAGAACGCAAGGCAGGCAGCACATCACAGATGATTAACGTAAACGTGAACAAGTTGGATAGCCTATTAAACCTGCTGGGCGAGCTTGTAATAGCCGAAGCTATGGTAACGCAAAATTCTGAGCTTGAAGGCCTACAGCTAGACAGCTTCCACAAAGAGGCCAGCAATTTAAATAAAATAATCTCTGAGCTGCGCCAGATAGCCGTGACATTGCGTATGTTACCCCTTTCGGCCACTTTCTTGAAGATGCGCCGGGTGGTGCGTGACATGAGCCGCCAGCTTAACAAGGAAGTAGACCTAGAGATAGCCGGGGAAGAAACCGAAGTTGACAAAAATATAATAGAACAAATGGCAGACCCGATTCTGCATATAATAAGAAATTCCTTAGACCATGGTGTGGAATCGCCAGAAGAACGTATAGCAGCAGGCAAGCCTCCTACGGCCACCGTGCGCCTAGAAGCCATGAACGCCGGCGGGGATGTAGTTATAACAATCCAAGACGACGGCCGCGGCATAGATACAGAGAAAGTGTTAAAAAAAGCCAGAGAAAGCGGGCTAACAAACAAGCCAGACCACGAATATACAGACAAGGAAATACAACAATTTTTATTCGTGCCGGGGTTCTCCACCAACGATGAGGTAACGGCGTTCTCTGGCCGTGGTGTGGGTATGGATGTGGTGCATTCTAACCTAGAATTTGTGGGCGGCACGGTTCTTGTGGATTCTTCCCCTGGTGAAGGCACAACCTTCACCCTAAAAATCCCACTAACCCTTGCTATTATCGAAGGCATGGGCATTATGGTAGCTGGGGTGCAGTACACGATTCCTATTGCAAATATAATAAAATCATTTAAGGCCAACGCGGCAGACCTGTTTAAAGACCCAGACGGCAACGAAATGATTACAAACCGCAGCGATGTTTTCAATGTGGTGCGCCTACACGAATTCTTCAATATACAAGGCGCAATCACAGATATTGAAGAAGGTATGCTGGTTATGCTGGAAAACGGCGAAAGAGTAATCTGCCTGCTGGTGGATAAGCTGGTTGGCCAGCAACAAGTAGTGGTTAAACCCATACCAAGCTATTTCAGGAAAGTACGTGGCCTTGGGGGCTGTACCCTGCTTGGCAACGGCGATGTAAGCCTGATAATAGATGTTGCTGGGTTCTACGATAATTAAAGGAGGGAATATCATGGCATTAAGCTCATATGACAGATTAAACGAAACTGCCGAAGATACCTTGGCCAACCAATTTCTCACCTTTACAATAGATGGCGAAGACTACGGCCTGGAAGTAGCATATGTAAAAGAAATAAAGCAAATGATCCCCATAACCAAAGTGCCGCAAATGCCAGATTACATTGAGGGAATATTAAACCTGCGTGGCGAACTTATTGGCGTAATAAACATGCGTACCCGCTTTGGTAAACCGTTTAGAGAATACGACGAAGAATCTTGCATTATTGTAATTGTTTTTGGGGATTTCACTTTAGGGGTGATAGTAGACGCCATCCAAGAGACTGTTTTCATATCTGAAGCAAATATCGCCCCGCCGCCAAATGCTAAGCTAAATAATTCTAACCATTTTGTGCGGAATATTGGCATGGTTAATGATGAAGTGAAATTGTTGTTGGATTTGGAGAAATTTTTGGCTATAGAGGATTAGGTTGTTGAAAACTTTAATATTGGAACTAATGTTAGAATAATGCTACTTTCCTTTTAAAAAAATATTTTGCAGGCTTTTGGTTATTGGGCTAGCACAGAGGCGGGCATGTGAGTTTCCTAAGCGGCTGCGGCTTTGTGCGGCTGCGGCAGAAACTCACATGCCCGCCTTTGTTGAATAGCATAATAATGGTTTCGAAAATTATGCAAACCGTTAATTTTTTTACTTATGATATAATAAAAACCCCGAATTTTCGGGGTTTTTTCGTTTTCCAGGCTTAAAAATAGCATCATTTTGCCTAAAACGTGGTACCATACGGTACCATTTTCGGAAAAAACATCATTTTTCGGAAAATATGTCGCAATTCATTTTCATCGCATCAATTATAGCCGCTCCACCTAAAAACATTCGCATAGAGCGCAGGAAATTTTTCGCAAGGCGAGAAGCTGAAAACCGCCGCGCACTGGCGGTGCGCAAGGTTTTCAGCGACGAAGGCTTACGGGAAATTTACAAGTTCTATACGAATGTTTTTAGGTGCAGCGGCTATAAAGCGGTATCGATATAATCACCTTATACGAAAATAAAACTAAGGTTGCTTCACTGGGGGCTATAAGAAATCACCCTTGCAAAACAACCTTAGCTAAAAAAATAAAAAATTCATTGTTATACCACTATATACCACTATGCGCTTATGAAAGAATCAAACCTTAATCAATTTAGTATTCTGTGCGCCTCAATGAAACTTAGAAACAATTGGTACGATGTCCGTCTGGAAGGACTCGTAATAAGACTCTGCTGTGAACTGCGCTACAACTAAGGCATCGCATAACATTAAAGTATTCAGAAAACCTACATATGCCAGAAACGCTTACTTGGCACACTACCTGTATTCCACTTGTCACAAACATAAAAGAGCAACATGTAATCTGCCGCGATTGAAGAATCTCTTCTGGGCATATCTCTTCTTGTTCGGCATTTGCAAAGAACCTTGCCACCTCTATCAATTGCGGCCCATCTTGTGTATTTTTAAAAGTTCTCTCCACAACCATTAGTGTTTTATCAGTAAAGTCAACGCAATCGTAGCAACATTCAATATGAGAATGCTCGATATTTGCACTACTTGACATTGCAAAAGTGGCTGACGGAGCAGACATGCCAACAATCAATACTAGCAACAAAACGAATGAACCTATTTTATTACGCATTCTAATCATCCCCTTAATAATATTTAACGCTGTGGCGCAACAATGTTAGTTGATGTTATAACATATTGCACATGCTTGTCAAATACTTTTTGGCCACACTCTGTCTTACACTCTGTCTCACAACATGCTACACACTCGTCTGGCGCTGTCACATGTCAAGAAGCAGTTATGTACAAAAAAATAATAGCAACCATAACAATACTTGCAAAATGCCACATTCGACATTATAATGTACTAGATATGTGACAGATTCATACTACATGTCCTTCGCTCAAATTATTTTGGCTGCTGGCTTGTTTCTGTCGTAAAAATCCTGAGGGGGGGAATTTTATGAGAATTGGTTACAAGAGAAGTGTTGCGCTTGCATTTATGCTGGTGCTTATTTTTTGCAACACTATTGCTGCAAGTGGATTTGCGGCAGGGTTTCCTATACCAGAGGCAGCCGGGGTTAACGCCCGCGCTAACGATTTGGCCGAGATTGATTATTCCCATGTGCATCTTGGTTATGTAAAAGTGCGGTTTTTCCAGCGAACAACTGCCAGCGTTCGGGTGCTAATTGAAGCCCCCGGCGGCAAAAGGCATCAGTATCGCCTTAGCACAAACGGCGACTGGGAAGTTTTCCCGTTAACAGACGGCAATGGGCGCTATACCATTGGTGTGTTCCAGCAAATACAGGGCAATAGATTTGCCATGGTTAACACCGTTACCACAAATGTGCGGCTAGACAACGAATTTGAGCCGTTTTTGCGACCAAACCAATTTGTTAACTTTACGCCAAGCTCGCAGGTTGTGCGTGAGGCAGAAAGGCTTACCCATGGCCTAACTGGCATCTTTGATATCGTAGGCGCGGTGTACAATTTTGTTATAGATAATATTGCATATGATTTCGAGCTAGCGGCCACAGTTCAAAGCGGCTATGTGCCAGACCTCGACCGGATTTTGCAAAGGCGCATGGGCATTTGTTTCGATTACGCCGCCCTCATGACTGGTATGCTTAGAAGCCAGGGGATACCCACAAGGCTTGTGATTGGCTATGCTGGCGATGTTTTTCATGCATGGATAAACGTGTATTCGCCAGAGACTGGCTGGATAAATAGCATCATACAATTTAACGGCCGCACCTGGAATCTTATGGACCCAACATTCTCATCTACAAGCAACGGCAGCCCTACATTCCAGGCATTTATCGGCGATGGTACAAATTATAATCCAACAAGTTTTCATTAGAGTTCTTATGAAATTGCAAAAAACGCAATTTCATAAGAAGCAAAAGATTGAAAATGTAACTTTTCCGAAATTAAAAAGCATAATCTTCGGAAGAAGTCCATTAAACTATGGGGCTTCGTTACGGCATGTTTTGTTAGCGCCGCGGCGAAGCCTTGCAGGTTTTATAGCACAAAATAGAAGGGGTTTTTACCATGGGGAAAAGTTTAACCAACAATTTTTTGTCTGCACTATCGCTGGAGCTTTCTATGCTTTTGCAGGCAGGGATTACGGTGCACAATGGCGTAGCCATGATGCTAGACGACGAGCAAGACCCAGACGGCAAGAAGGTTTTTCAAAGCTTGCTGGACAAGCTAGAAGGGGCCGTGCCCCTTTCTGAAGCCATGCACGGGGTCAGATGTTTCCCGGCCTACATGGTTAATATGATTGAAATCGGCGAGAGGGCTGGCAGGCTTTCCGAGACTTTAAAAGGACTTTCAGAGCATTACGAAAGGCAGGAACGACTTGCGATTTCCATAAAAAATGCAACACTTTACCCTGCTGTTTTGCTGGGGCTTATGGTTGCGGTGGTGCTGGTGCTAATCGTGCAGGTGCTGCCTATTTTTGATGATGTTTTTGCCCGCATGGGCGCAGAGATGACAACATTTGCCGTTACGTTAATGCGTTTTGGCAACTGGTTTAGGGGCGCGGCACTTGTTATTGCCATTATCTTCTTGGCGATATTCCTTGTGGCGTTTCTAATTTGGGCTGTGCCTGGGGTAAGGGCTGCGGCCAGCAAATTTTTTAGGGATAAATTTGGCGGAAGCGGCGTTTTTGGCCGTGCGGCGGCATGTCAGTTTGTGTCGGCTATGTCGCTATGTCTTTTCAGCGGTCTTAGCATTGAAGATGCCACAGATATGGCGGCCTCCATCAACAGCGATTCTAAAGCCCTAAACTCAAAATACAAAAAGCTAAAAACCCTGCTGGAAAATGATAGCAACCTAGCCAACGCCCTGCGAGATTCCGAACTTATGACCGCCCGAGACAGCAGAATGTTATCCCTAGGCGAGCAAAGCGGCATGGCAGATAACGCCATGGCAGAAATTGCCCGCCGCAACGACCTTACCGTACAAGATGAAATTTCTGCCATTGTGGGCAGGATAGAGCCTACCCTTGTTATATTAACCTCGGTTATTGTGGGAGTTATCCTGCTTTCTGTAATGCTGCCCCTGGTTAATATCATGAACACAATCGGGTGATATAATGGAAAACAGACGAGTTTTTAAGAAGAATTTTTTCTCACTAGTTTTAACAGGGATTAGGCCCATTATTTTTACTGCAGTTATTGTTGTCATGGTTGTGCTTGGCATACGGCAGGCAGAGGATGCCAGCCGTGCCGAAGGTGTGCGGCTTTTGGAAGAAGCCCTAATGCGTGCGGCTGTTCACAGCTACGCGGTGGAAGGGTTTTTCCCGGAAAGCCTGGAGGCTTTGGTAGAAAATTATAATATTTTTATAGACCATACCCGGTTTATAGTCCATTACGATGTTTTTGCCACAAACCTGCCGCCTAATATTCTAGTATTTGAACGTAGGTGATTGTATGAGCAGGAATAGAGTTGATACGGTTTTTGTGCTGCTGGTTTTCTGCGTTTTTGCTATTAGCGTTTTTATGGTGATAATGCATGCAGGCAGCACTTATAGCGATATTATTGAAGTTTCAACCGAAGGCAGCGACGAACGCATTGCACTTTCGTATGTAAGAACCAAAATACGCGCGAATGACAGGGCCGATGAGGTTTCTGTAGGGTATTTTGACGGCATAAATGCCCTACGCTTTGAAGAGAATTTTGGCGGGCAAAGCTTTGTTACGCTAATTTACTTGTACGATGGCTGGGTTCATGAGCTTTTCCATTTTGGCTTTATGGAATTTAACCCTAGCGACGGTATGCCCATGGTGCGGGCAGAATCGCTGTATTTTTCCTATGTGGCAGAAGGGCTTATACGGGTTGCCACTGATTATGGCAGCATTTTGATACACCCTAGAAGCTCGGTTACGGAAGGCGGTGCTGGCTGATGCGGTCTAGATCTACGCTTTTTTTGATGGAGCAAATTATTGTAATTGCAGTATTTGCCTTTGCGGCTGCGATTTGCGTTAGCATTTTGGCTACTTCTTACTTGCAGACAGTTAATGCGGTAGACACCAAAAACGCCCTTATAGCCGCAGAAAGCGCCGCAGAAAGCTTTAAGGCCTTCTCTGGCGATACTAACCGAGTGGCAGAGTTTTTTGGTACGGCGCCAGAGGCCAATGGGGATGTTTTCATCTCGTTTGACAGCGATTGGCGGCCGGGCGAGGCTGCTGATTTTGTGCTTCATATGGCCACCAGGCACGGGGATTTTAATATAATCCTTTCTGATATTTCTGTAACGGATATGGCCAGGGGCGAAGAGCTTGTTAGTTTTACAGTAGCAACTAGGGGGGTGCAGAATGAGTAGAGGTGGCGCGGCTTCGGCTGTTTTGGTTTTTGCGGTTTTATGTTTGGCTATTTTTACTGCGGTTTCGTATGTTTCTGCACTAAATGAGCAGACTCTAGTACGTAACGAGCTGCACCTTGTGCAGGCATACTACCAGGCAGATACTTTTGCAGAAAAAATCCTTGCAGAAATTTTGGCCACGGGATATGTACCCGAATATGTTAATGGTATACAAATACATTCCTATTGGGATTTGGACCACGGGATTGTTACATTTGTGCACCCCATATCTGAAAATGTGGACTTGTATGTGTCTTTAAGGTTTGAATACGATATGCTTACCGCACAGATTGAATCTTACGAAATTCTGGCCTGGCGAATGCATTCTGCAGGGGAATGGATTGCAGACGAGAGCCTTAATGTTTGGCAGGGAGAATACAGCTTTAGCTGGTAGAATGAAGCAATGATGGAGGCGCAAATGACAATACAGGAATGGCTGAAACTAGCTGTGGAAAGGAAAACATCTGATATTTTTATCGGGGCGGGGCGGCATGTTTCCTTTAAAATTGACGGAACTATAGAAAAACAGGGCGATGCGCCTATCAATGCCGACGAAGCCCGGGAAATGCTAGTGGCTTTGTTTACCGTGGGCAACCGCCCAATGGCCAGGTTTGAGGCCACCGGCGACGACGACTTTCCCATTACCATTGCCGGGATAGCGCGCTTTAGAGTTTCTGCCTACAACCAGCGCGGCAGCTATGCTGCGGTTATTCGCGTGGTTGCGTTTAGCCTGCCAAACCACCAAGACCTTGGCATACCAGGCGAAGTGATGAAAATAGCCAACGAAAAACACGGCCTTGTACTTGTAACAGGCCCCGCAGGCAGCGGCAAAACCACAACCCTGGCCTGTATAATAGACGCCATAAACAAAACCCGCAACGCCCATATTATAACCCTAGAAGACCCAATAGAATACCTGCACCGCGACGCAATGTCCATAATAAGCCAGCGAGAAATTTCTACAGACACAGAATCTTACATTGCGGCCCTGCGCGCCTGCCTACGTCAAGCCCCAGACATAATTTTGTTAGGGGAAATGCGCGACCACGAAACAATAAAAACCGCCATGACAGCAGCAGAAACCGGCCACCTTATCATTTCTACCCTGCACACCGTAGGGGCAGTAAACACGATAGACCGTATAGTAGACGTTTTCCCGCCTTCCCAACAGCCACAAGTGCGTGTACAGCTATCCATGCTGTTGCGCACCGTAGTTACCCAACAACTTTTACCAAGAACATGCGGCGGCATAACTCCCGCCTTCGAAATAATGCACGTAAACAGCGCAATACGCAACCTAATACGCGAATCCAAAACCCACCAGATAGACAATGTAATACAAACCTCTGGAAACTTAGGAATGGTAGGCATGGACGCTTCCATAATGTCCATGGTACAATCCGGCGAAATAACCAAAGAAACCGCCCTAGCCTCGGCGGCAAACACAGAGCAGATGGCGCGGTTTTTGGAGAGGGTACGGTAGAATTTCACTATAGTTGTGGAACACAGGAAAATTTGCATTAACATTTGCGATTTTCCTGTGTTTTTTTATTTTCGGGGAATTTATTTTTGAAAAAATGGCTTGTTTAGCGGGTTTGATTGTGGCAACAGCATTAAAACATGCGTTTTTTGCCATAAAAATGGTACCATACGGTACCATAATCACGGGAAAATGGTACCATATGGTACCATTTTTTTGTTACTTCACTCCAAAACCAGAGTTTTTCGCATCATTCCCTCAAATCCAACCCGGAAAAAATGTACAAACAGCATCCCCCCTCCCCTCCCCGGCAACCTGACACAAGACGCATCCCCAAAGCCCCCAAAAATCCCCCCACGGAACCGGCCCTCTGCCAAGGAGCTTGACAAGACTGAGGATAATGTAATAAAATGCTTTTTGTAGTTGCAAAAATGCAGTAGTGGCGGAATTGGCATACGCGCTAGACTAAGGATCTAGTGGTAGAAATACCTTGCAGGTTCAAGTCCTGTCTACTGCAGCCCTGGCGGGCGGCGATTGCGCTTCGCGCCGTCTGGGTTTTACAGACTGGAAGCGACCCTTACAAATTAACCAGCGTTTGCTGGTTTTTGTTTTATCGGTGCGGCTTTCATATATTTGACCTATACCATCTTCGGCAACCGCCGAAGGGGTCAAAATTTTAAAGGAGTGGTTAATATGAGAAAGTTGAAAGTTGTTTTTGCTGTACTTATTATGGCTGCGGTGGGCATTGTGGCCCTTAGCGCATGTTCCAGGGATGATTCGTATGATTTCACCATTGGGATATTATCCGGCGCGCAAATCCCGGCATTCGAGCTGGGCACGCCCGGGTTTCAAAACCGCTTAACAGAGCTTATGGCGGCAGAAGGCCTGCAAGTGCGCTTTATTTACCAAAACGCAGCCGGCGACCCTGCCATGTCTACCACAATTGCCAACACATTTGCATCACAGCATGTGGATTTAATGTTTACCCTTGGCACGGGCGCGTCACAGCGCGCGCTGCCAGTAGCCACCAGTGCGGGCATCCCGCTGGTATACGGCATAATCACAGACCCTGTGGGCGCTGGGCTGGTTTCAGATATTTCTACAGGTGCGTCCAGTGCGCTGCCCATGGAAACCCAAGTGGGCCTGCTAGAAGAACTAATAGGCAGCAGCCTAGACGCCAACAACCGCGTGGCATTTCTTTACACAACTGACGAGCCAAACTCTGTAGCATCCCTTGGGCGGCTGCAAGATGTGTCACCAGAAGGCACAATCGTACCATTTGGCATACCAGCGAACGGCCTAGACCAACTCACCCAACAGTTCATAAACATAGCCGCAGACAGCACAATACTAGCAATCTACATCCCGCAAGACAATCAAATAACCGGGCAGATGCAAATGGTACAAAACCTAAACCAACATCAAAACCCAGACCGTCGCCTACCCATAGTAGTGGCAGACCTACCGATAGTAGAGGGCGGCGCAGTAGCCTCCCTATCTGTGGACTTTGCAGCCAACGGTGCTGCCGCCGCAGACATAGCCTTCAACATACTAGTAAACGACATCTGGCCAAGCAGCTTCTACTCGCCCACCGCCGCATCCCTATCCCTATACATCAACAAAACCGAAGCCGAAACAATAGGCTTCACAATACCAGCAGCAATGGAAGCACGGGCAACAAGGATATTCTAAAACCGTCAGGGCTTCGCCCCGGCACCTCCTTCTTTTTTGAAAAAAGCAAAATTTTGAACTTTTTGTAAAACTTTTTTCAAAAAGTTTTTGGAGGTGCCGGAGGCGAAGCCTCTGGCGGTTTTGTCTTTATAATAAAAGGGGTATGCAAAATGACGGCAGATATGTTTTTAACCAGTATGTACGGAAGCCTTGGGCAGGGGTTGCTTTATGCCCCTGTTGTTATTGGGGTTTTTATGTCTTTAAGGATTATGAAGCGGCCAGATTTGACTATTGAGGGTACTTTTGCCTTTGGGGCTGTTATTGCTATGACATTGCTGCACAATGGTGTGCATTTTATGGTGGCACTGGCGCTGGCGGCTTTGGGGGGCTGTTTGGCCGGGCTCGCTACTGCACTTATCCATACCAAGCTTAAAATTGACGGGATTATTTCGGGGCTGTTGGTCACTATGGCCTTGTTTTCTGTTAATTTATTTGTTATGGGTGGCAGTACAATTTCCGCGCCGCTGGGTAGTTTTGTTTTTGCGCCGGTTAGGGAGCGGCTTTTGAGGCTGGATATCCAGCCGTTTAATGCACTTTTGTGGTCCTACATAATTATTGGGGCTATTGCGCTTTCTGTGGTTATTTTTGTGCTGTTTATGCTTTACAAGACTTCATTTGGGCTGTCTATACGCGCCACAGGTGATAACGAGCGCATGGCCTGTGCCATTGGCGTTAATGTGGATAGCCGCAAGATTTTCTCGCTGGTTGTTTCCAACGGGATTACGGGGCTTGCGGGCGCGCTGGTTGCCCAGCAGCAAAGCGGTGCAGAGGTTCATTCTGGCGCAGGTGTGCTTATTATTGGGCTTGCCTCGCTTGTTATTGGGGAAATTATTGCGCCAAAGCATGCAGGAATGCTGGCGCGGTTGATATTTATTTCGCTGGGTTCGCTCATTTATTTTACGTGCATCACCTTGGTGCTGGTGTCCGGGCTGCTTGGCCCAGAGTGGACTCGGATGCTTACGGCAGTGTTCGCCCTTACGGCCATTTGCGTGCCAAAGCTACATGAACATTTATTTAAAAAGCGAATCGAGGTGGCAAGATGATATCGCTAAAAGATATTTCACAAATTTTCGACAACGGCGTAGACAATAACTATGTGCTAAAATCCCTAAGCCTAGACATACCAGAGGGGCAGTTTGTCACCATCATAGGCGGCAACGGCGCGGGCAAAAGCACGCTTTTTAACATTATAAACGGCAACCTGTACCCCACATCCGGCTCTATTCTTATAGACGGCAAGGATATTAAACGCACCAGCCACAGCGCGCGCGCGGCCTTGATTGCCCGGGTTTTCCAAGACCCAAACACCGGCGTTTGCCCAGATTTAACCGTGGCAGAAAACATGGCCCTAGCCAATTCTCGCGGCAAGTGGCGGTTCTTCCGCTGGGCCATTCGCAAAAAAGATATCGCCTTCTTTGAAGAAAGGCTGGCAGAATTTGAACTAGGCCTAGAAAACATGCTGCGCAAAAAAGCATCACTATTATCCGGCGGCCAGCGGCAAGTAGTAAGCCTAATCATGGCCACCCTACAAAAGCCACGCCTGCTACTGCTAGACGAACACACCGCAGCCCTAGACCCCCGCATAGCCAAGCAAGTAATGAGCATAACCAAAAAGCTAGTAGAAGAACAAAAAATCACCACCATAATGATTTCTCACAACATGAGCGACGCCATAGAATACGGCGACCGTCTACTAATGCTAAACAGCGGCGAAATAGTAATGGACGTATCCGGCCAACAAAAAAGCGACTTAACCCCAGCCCAACTAATAACCCTCTTCGAATCCTAGGCCCTCGGCGGGCGGCCAATGGCGCTTCGCGCAGGGGATTTGTAACAACGAGTGCCGTGGGGGCATTAATTGTGGTAATTCGAAGATTAAAACACCCACTTGCAGGTTATAGGATGTGGCTGTGAAGGATGGAAATAACGCACGGACTGGCTGAAAAGCTGATATAAAACCAAAATCCAAAGGGCGCACTTATGTACCACTACGAGAGCGGTACGTGCGTAAAATGAATTTTTATGGAAGAAAGGAGGAAAGAATGAATCTCTATCATTATTATGAAAAAGGAAGAACGCCTTTCATGACTTTGTCAGATTTAACCAATGAAGAAGCGATACAACTTCATACAAAACTGACAACCGAAAATGACATCTTTGCAAGGCGTGATGCTGATGGACAGTATATGCACCAACGCCGAATAGTTGAAGAACGTGCCTATTCAATGTTCGTCAGAAAAGGAGGCAAGCCCCAAAGAAAAGCACCTCACTATATGATATTGGCTGAAACGGAATTGGTAGAATGCAAAGCGTGGTTTCTTGACTGTGCTGTTGTAAAAATAGCATTAAATGAGTTTGATAAAAACACGCTATCATTCACTTACGGTGATTCATTCCCAACTTTTAAGCCGATTTTTGATGAAGCATCTGTGTACGATTTATTCTTGTATGACGAAATTCTAGAAGTCATAGCGAAGCGTGGTATGCCTCCTGCGCGGAATGAGAATATGTCGTGGTTAGAGCCAAGCTACATCGAAGTACAGGTGTGGAGCGATGAAACAATAAGCAAATACCGATAACGAACATTAACAGCGTTATTTCCACCCTTCATATCATAAGTCCAAACAAGAGAGGATTATCATATGAATATTTACAATCAAATTGACGCATTGTCTTGGTGTCCAAAGGATGAAGCAAAAAGTATTTATAACACTTTTGCAACTGCACCGGACTACTCCATGCCATGCAAGGTAGAGAAATTGCTCCTGTGCCTCGTATATGAAGGTTGTTTTGATGATGCAATTACGTTGGCAGAAGGTATCATCGCTCATTACGCAAGTTCTTATACGGCGTACTTGTTTTTAGGTGTTGCATGTGATTTGAAGGGTGAGCGAGCGCGAGCAATAGAGGCTTACAAACAACTTTTGACAAAGGAATTAATACCGGATAAACCCACTTATTATGACCAATTTGGGATATACGGATTGGATGAAGATTTCGTGCATTTTTTAATCGAAACACCCTTTTCGATGGACAACGTAAACTCGTTTACTTTTCGGTTACCTTTTGAAAAATTGTTTCGCAGAGAAAGAGTGGTGCGCCATACACAGCATTTTTCGATATATTACGAAGAAAATTCGACGGCTGCGAAAGATATTGACGCAATTTGTGAAGCTCGTGAAGCAGCATATGAACAAGTCGCCAAATACTTTGACTTCACGCAGGACATCACTGTTGACTTGTACCTTTACGAAGATAGCGACACCAAAACAGCCGAAACAGGACACACGGGCGCGGGTTGGGCTTTCGGCAAGGTGATGGTGGAAATTTATAATGACAAACAGAAAATGAACCCTGTCCACGAATTAGTTCACGTCATCGCAGGGCTTTTGTACGGAAAAAGCGTGTCTGCCTTCAGTGAGGGGTTGGCAGTGTTTTTAGTTAACGCGCTTGGCTATACGCAAGTCGGCGATGCGGTGAATGGTGATTATAAACATCAGGTGCGGACGTTGTTGGCGAAGAAT
>Ga0123355_10002361_pt1 | contig 26669 bp, 25 predicted proteins | sample TergutEmb28metaG_3_FD_89872 | JGI IMG/M metagenome (GOLD analysis project Ga0123355, IMG submission 89872) | Embiratermes neotenicus P1 segment gut microbial communities from Petit-Saut dam, French Guiana - Emb289 P1 | ecosystem: Host-associated > Arthropoda: Insects > Digestive system > Gut ... | reverse complement strand
TCTTAAGTGGGGCAGCAGATGAGCAAAGTCGTAATACTGGCGATTAACGCGAAATACATTCACTCCTCGCTTTCGGTTTGGGTTTTGTCCGAAGGCGTTTTTCGTTATGCCCGGACTGCTCATGATGTGGAAGTCGTTGAAGTTACGATTCATCATAATGACAGCGACATCGCCGGGCTTGTGGAGGCTCATAATCCGGACGTTATCGGAATTTCAACCTATATCTGGAACGCACGCAAGCTGCCTGATCTTCTGAACCTGTTGCGGGAACGCCTACCAAAAGCGGCGTTTGTTCTGGGCGGCCCTGAAGCGGCCCACAATGCGCAGTATTGGCTGGATAACGGCGCCGATTTTGTGCTTCGCGGCGAGGGGGAACGCAGCTTTCCCGCCCTCATTGACATGCTTGCCGACAAGAGGTCGCCAGAGCCCATTCCCGGATTATGCCAAAAACAAAACGGCGAAATACACATTACCCCGGAAGCCGGGCCAATCGGCGATTTTATCGACCCTTACAGCGACGCATATTTTGCCGGGCTTGGCGGCAGGATCGCTTATATCGAAACCTCAAGGGGCTGTCCTTTCAGTTGTGCATTCTGTCTGTCAGGCGGCACCGGAGTAAGGTTTATGCCTCTTGAAGCGGCAAAAGAACAGATCCGCAGGCTGGCCGACTCCGGCGCCCGGATGATAAAGTTTGTGGATAGGACATTCAACTGCAACGCGCAGCGGGCTTATGAACTGTTTGAGTATATCATCGGGTTGGACACTAAAGGCTGCTTCCATTTTGAGGTTGCGGCCGATTTGTTCGATCAGCCCACGCTGGCGCTTCTGGCGGCCGCGCCGCCCGGACGTATACAGTTTGAAGCGGGATTGCAAAGCTTTTATGAGCCCGCCCTTAAAGCGTCCTCCAGGCAGACAGATCTTGAAAAGGCGGAGGAAAATATCCGCGCGCTGCTTAAGGCAGGGAACATACACATACACTTGGATTTGATCGCGGGCCTGCCATATGAAATGCTTACTGATTTTATGGACAGCTTTGACAGAGCATATAGACTAGGTATGCACACCTTGCAGCTTGGTTTTTTAAAACTGCTTTATGGCAGCGTGATGCGGGAACAGTGGAAGTCCATTGTCTGTGCGCCACAGCCACCGTATGAGATCATAAGCAGCCTGTGGTTAAGCCCGGATGATCTTAACGTCATTAAACACGCTGAAAACGCGCTCCAGCGCACTTATAACAAAGGCCGGTTTTTGTCTGCGCTGCGGTATGCGCTGTTCGCATCAGGCCTGCGGCCCTTTTCGTTTTACCATGCGCTGGGTCAGGCTGCGCCAAACCACGGTACACAGCTTGAGGATTATATTGGGCAGCTATATACGCATTGCGTCAAATTGCCGGGCGTGGAAACCGATGCGCTGCTGGATCACATGACCATCGACTGGCTTGGCATGGTAAAGGGTAAGAACATGCCGACTTTTCTAAGGGCGGTAAAGGAAAACGACAGGCTGCTCCGGCAAGTGACTGCGATGGCAGAAGATTTACTTGGGCGCAGGATCAGGCGTGGGGAAGCCTCTGTTTTGCGGAGCGGCGAGGGCGTTTTTGTGGATAGCGAAAAGCGTGACCCTGTATCCGGATTATACCAGGTGCATATTTTGGAACATTTGGCGTAACGGCAACGCACCCTGCTTCAAACATTTTGAAGGAGGGGGCGGTATTGTTATTACGTTTTACTCCAGCCATAATCGTTATGGTATATCATCAGCCGGCTCATACCACCGTCAACCGTTATGTTTTCGCCGGTTATAAACCCGGCCTTTGCACTGCATAAAAATAGTATCAACTGCGCGATATCCTCGGGCGTTCCGATCCGCCCGGCCGGATGTTGCTGTTTGTCCTGCTCCGAATGACTGAGCGGCGCATTGTTTTCATGATATGCGCCGGTTTCAATCCAGCCGGGACTGATGCTGTTAACCCGGGCGCGGCCGGCAAGGCTGACCGCCATCGCGTGCGTCAGGGCGGCGATACCGCCTTTCGCGGCGGAATAACTCTCGGTATCCGGTTGGGACTGCGCCGCGCGGGTGGAAGCGATGTTAATAATCGAAGCGCCGCGGGCAAGTAAATCATTTTGCACTAATAATTTTGTCAAATAGTACGGAGCGGTTACGCCCACACGCTGGATGTATTCGAAGTCCTCATAAGAACAGCCGGACAAAAGCCCGCCGCAGCTGATACAGGCATTGTGGATCAGGTAATCCACCGATTGGTTTAAAGTGCGAGAAAATTCTTCAAGCACCGCCTTTTCAGCAATATCTCCATGAAAAAAGCGAAGCTTATCATAGCGGCTGTGCAATTTATCACCCGCGTGATTATCAATATCTATGATAGTGACTGCCGCTCCTTCGCGCAGGAACGCTTCCGCCGTACACCGGCCGATCCCATTAGCTCCGCCTGTTATAACGGCGTGTTTATTTGTAAATTCCATAACGTCTACTCCCTGCAATTTAAATCAAAACGCGCCCTAATGGCTAAGCCAGTTCTTTTATCATTATGTAATCCTCATTTTTCGCGCGGCCTGATTCTCCGCCCATGATCTCATATCCAAGGCGTTCATAAAACCGCACCGCCGGATTAATCTTTTGCACGGAAAGCGACGTCCGGTTGTATCCCATGTCTTGCAACAATTCAAACAGGCGAGTCATCAAAGCAATGCCGACGCCTTGGTTGCGGCAATCCGGCAATACGGAAATAGCCAGTTCAGGCGTATCATCATCTATATGCCCGTATGCGGGGATAATTCTTGTCCACGCCGCGCCGATAACCTTGCCGTCCGCCTCCGCTATAACGCCGCAGTCGCCGGGATTATCGCCAAAGCCGTCTATATAGATAAATATTTCCGGTTGAAAAATGACCTCACGCGGCAACGAATCAGCTCCGGGCGGCAGGAATATGGCGTTATAGAGAAAATTTTCGAGCAGCGGATACTGCGCGGGAGCTATTTCTTTGACAATGACCATCATCAATTACCTTACGAATTATTAGCGCATCAAAGACGGCTTCAAGCAATGCGCTTTAGGGCGTTAACAGTTTTTTGTAATAAGTATTTGTTGTGTACAGCGCTGCCGCTGGATTATGTCCCAACACCCTGTCCTTGATTATAAGCGTAGTTACCGGTGCGTCCGAATACTTAATAAATAGCGAATCATGCCCGACGCATAAACCTACAATCACGTTTAAATCGGTTCCCTGTTTGTTCATTAATTCCGCCTGCAAGACGGGGTTGCACATTCCTTCAAAAACTCCTTTTTGAAGCTTGAGGTCATCCGGGATTCCGACTTCTCCTTTATCAATAGAACCGACCTTACAGTTTGCGCAGTAGCTCTCAACCCCATGCGCATCCAAAATTTTCACAAAGGTTTTGGTTTCGTTTATTAGTCCTATACAGGTGGCGATGCCTACTTTTTTTGCACCTATCTGTTTAGCGAATGCGATAATTTCCTGAACTCTCGTATATTTGCCGTAAAACAAACCTTCGACTTCAGCGGCGGCGGTTGCTATTTTAGACACTAAGGGATCGCTTCGATACAGCTCCTTAATTCGTTCCAGCTCAACGCCCTCGCTAAGGCAACCTTGGGGCAAATCCTTATCTTGCCGGTAGCAGCTAAGTGCGCCGCAATCGGAACAACTGAATTGTTTACTCTCGCTCATGTCATAACCTCCCAAATTAATCCGCGATTTATTACAATACTCTATACTTGCTTAACCACAAAAACTATACGTTTTTGTGGTAGCGGGCCTTCGGCCCGCACGGCGCTTCGCGCCGATTAATCGCCGTGTATACGTCGTTTGGCAGCTCTGCCGCCTGGCAAGCAAAGCTTGCCAAACTTAAAAATAGTAAAACTATTTTTAAGTTAAACGACTATATCATTTTTGCATGTTTGTGTCAATGCGGGTTAGTGTTTTTTCCTGGATGCGGGAGCTGTTGCAAAAATTTACAAGTGGCTGTATAATCAATAATAGAAAGTAAAGGTGCCGGGGAGGAAAATAAGGATGGTCAAACCAGATCGGGAGCGGGCGCTTGCCATATTGCACGCTCACAATCAAAGTCAGTCGTTGCGCGGCCACGCGTTGGCGGTGGAGGCAGCTTTGCGTCATATCGCCCGTGTGTGGGGCGAAGATGAGGATTACTGGGCCGAGGTCGGCCTTTTGCACGACGTGGACTATGAAGAAAACCCCGAGAATCACCTGAAAGTCGCCCCGGAAATACTCAGAAAAGCGGGATACGACGAGAAGTTCATCCACTCGGTTCTCAGCCACGGATGGACAATGTGTACTGACGTAAAACCGGAAGAAAAGATGGAAAAGGCGCTGTTCGCCGTGGATGAGCTATGCGGTCTTATAACTGCCGCGGCCTACATGCGCCCAAGCAAGAGCGTAATGGATCTTGAAGTTCCCTCAGTCAAAAAGAAGTTCAAAGACAAGGCCTTTGCGGCTGGCGTCAACCGTCAAGTTATCCTTGACGGCTGCGAAATGTTGGGACTTACACTGGACGAGCTTATCGCTTTGGCTATCGACGGAATAAGAGAAAACGCCGCCGAAATCGGATTATAGGGAGTAAAATGAAGCATCACTTACCATACAACGTGTTGCTTATAGCTACCGTCATAACAATAGGACTGATGATGGTGTTCAATATTACCCTGCGGCAATCAGGTTTTGCGGTAAGGGTGGGCTATGCTATCCCCGAACCGCCTGTGGCTGCCGCTCCAAGCGCCCCGTCTCCGGCTGCGCCGCAGCCCCGGCCGAACCAACAAAACGCGCCGCCTGCCGCTCAAGAGCCTCCGCCCGCCCATGAGCCGGAACCTGTTATACTTGCGCGCTTTCCACTTGAACTCAATACGGCTACATATGAACAATTGCAGCTTATCCCCCGCATAGGGCCGGTCATGGCCCAACGCATTATAGATCACAGACGTCAGCTTGGCGGCTTTACCCATATGTCACAGCTGCTTGACGTCAGCGGAGTAGGCGTGGCTACTTTTGAGCGCATTACCGCCTATCTCTACCTTGCGGATCAGATACCGCCGGAAGATTTGGAGGAGCCACACTGGCGCCCCGAAGACGGCGGCTTCTACTACGATGATGAGGCGCAGTGATTAGCTGCACAAAAAGCCGCCCGCCGGAGCGCTATTGCTCCGTTGGACGGCTTCGTTATATCATTCTGAGCGAAGCAAAGAATCTTTGATTTTAAGACCCTCCGCCGAGTTTACCCTTGAGCGAAGCGAAGGGCTCAGGGTGCATCTAAAACAAGATTTTCGCAAGAAGTCTGTTGATTAGCGCACTATCACTACGCTGCCGCCGCCTCCGCCCGGAGCGGGACGCGGGGCTGTAGCCGGAGGGTTAGCGGGGCGTTGAACCGGCTGTTCGGGCGCGGCCTCTACCCAGTTGGCGGGGTCTTCGAGGGCTGGTTCTTCGAAAGCGGGTTCTTCGTCATATGGATTTTCGTCTTGTTCGTTTGGGTGTTCGCCGTACTCAAAATCGTGAGTAATATCGTCAGCAATTGCGCTGCCATCCGTAAATTCCATGCCACCATCCATGTTTACGAAATCTTGGCCGCCAAACGAGTGATCGGGCATCATCATCCCCATATCGCCCTGATCCGGCATCCTTGCGGGCGGCTGATAAAAAATCCCCACAGCAAGGCAAATTATGCCAATGGTGATGCTTGTTGCGTAAATAATGCGCTCTTTTTGGGTAAGAAGGGGCTTAAGCTGTCCCGCAGCCTTTTTTACTTGGTGTCTTCCCACTAAAAGGCCGATAACACAGGCTAACACCACGGCCGGGACCACAGTCATAAACAGCATTCTGAGGATAGCCATAAAACCTCCAACAAATGAACAGTCGATGGGCAATGGGCAACGCTAAATCCTATTCGTAAAGCGGATATTTGGCGCACAGTTCCGACACGGCTTCGATCACTTCCCGGGATGTGTTTTCAAAGTCGGTCGCCGTCTTTTTGATGCAGGACGCGATGATCTTCATATCCGAAGCTACCAGGCCGCGGGTGGTGACGGCGGGGGTTCCGATACGGATTCCGCTTGTGACAAACGGGCTGCGCTTTTCATTCGGGACAGTGTTTTTATTGACGGTGATACGCACTTCGTCCAAGCGTTTTTCAAAATCCTTGCCGGTTATATCCATATTGTTAAGATCCACAAGCATCAGGTGGTTATCGGTTCCGCCGGATACCAGATCGAAGCCTTCCTCCGTCAGAGCTTTGGCAAGAGCTTTGCTGTTATCAACCACTTGCTGCTGATACTGCTTGAAATCATCGCGCAGCGCCTCGCCGAAGCCAACAGCTTTGGCCGCGATTATATGCATTAAAGGTCCGCCTTGTATGCCGGGGAATATGGATTTGTCAAACTTTTTGCCAAGTTCCTCGTCGTTACACAAAATAAGCCCGCCGCGGATCCCGCGCAGAGTTTTGTGAGTAGTGGAGGTGACAACATCCGCGTAGGGTAGAGGACTGGGATGCAACCCCGCCGCGACAAGCCCCGCGATATGCGCCATATCCACCATAAAATACGCGCCAACCTCTTTGGCGATGGCCGAAAACTTTTCAAAATCAATAGTGCGCGGATATGCGCTGGCCCCCGCCACAATCAGCTTGGGTTTGCATTCCAGCGCGATCTTGCGAACATTATCATAGTCTATAAAATGCGTTTCGGGATCCACGCCGTAAGACGTAAAATTATAAAGCTTGCCGGAAAAGTTTACCGGAGAGCCGTGGGTGAGATGTCCGCCGTGACTGAGATCCATCCCCAATACAGGGTCCCCCGGCTGGAGGAGCGCGAAATAAGCCGCCTCGTTGGCCTGCGCCCCGGAATGGGGCTGCACATTCGAGTAGGCTGCGCCGAACAATTTTCTGGCGCGCGCTCTGGCGATATCTTCGACCACATCCACGCATTCGCATCCGCCGTAATACCGCTTGGCGGGGTAGCCTTCCGCGTACTTGTTGGTCAAAACGCTGCCCGCCGCAGCCATGACTGCCGGCGTTGCGATATTTTCGCTTGCGATCAGTTCCAAATTCCGCCGCTGACGGTCAAGTTCCCGCGCAACCGCGTCGCCTACTTCTTTGTCATACCCGCACAGATACTCGATGACGTCGTTAACATCCGCGTACATTCGCAATCTTCCTCACTCATTAATATTTTTGCGTTTTCCTGCGTTTTTCTCATTCTGCTTTGATACATTATAGTATGAGCCTTTGCGCGCGTCAAGGTGTTTACGCAGTTCGGCGCATCTGTTCCAGCAGGGTTCGCGCCAGCCTTTGCTGCTCGTCCGCTTCTTCTTCCAGCGGAGGAAGGGTATTAAACACCCAGTTGCGCACATTTGAAAACTCAGACACTACCGTGATTCCCGAAAGTTCGCGCGCCTGCCGTAAAAGCTGTTCTTCCTCGTGTCTGTGCGCTTCGTTTATCAGGCCGGACATAAACGAGATCAGCTCGGTTATTTCCGCCCGCCATAAAGGCGGCAGCCCGTCCATAAAGTCTGCGTCCGCCACCAGCCAGACAGGCGTAAGGTTATGATAACTGGCTATCAGGTGTCTCTGATATTCAAAATTTTCTTCCATGTCTGCAAACGCGTCCGGCGTGATTTCCACCGCGTTTCCATACCCCTGCAAAAATCTTTCCAAACGATCTTCGCGGGATTCGTTTACGATCACACTTCCGTTTGTTCCTGTCAGCCTGCCGAAAGACGCCGCAACTTCCGGCCCTTCCGAAACAATTATCGTCATACCCTCAAAATGCCGGTATCCTCCGGGCGAAAAATTAATAAGCAAATGCTGCGTACCCTGATAAAACGCGGCAAGCGGCGTCAGCCCATGAAGCCCCAGTGAAAACTCAAGAATGTTCATGGTACTCCTTGAGTTTGCCCTCATAAGAAAATTATTGTAGCCGTTGTATAAAAACGGGGTGGCCGTTACTGTTAAAGTCGGGCAAAATTCGAACTGCCGCCGATCGTTTAACAATGCCATTCGCGCTATGCCCTCAAGCAGATCCACATCCGGCGCCATCGATTCCTCCACCCTTGCCACAATCGCTCCGTTTGTGCGCGCGTAAAGCTCTCTTGAAAAATGCTCGGCTGCGCTTATCAATATATCGCCTGCGTCATTGGATACCGCAAACACTATCTCGATTGCTGCGCCGGCTTCCAAATCGGAGGGTACGTTAACCGCGGGGGCGGCTTCCCGCTCTGGAACAAGCGGCCGCGATCCAGGGCCCCCACAGGCGCACAAAAGTACAAGCATGGCAACAACCGCCAATCGTTTTGCTTTCATTACCACGCCTCCAATCGCGATGCAGTAAGCGGGCGAACACAGTTCGCCCCTGCAATTGTTCTATTTGCATTATAACACGATTTGCGTGCAGTTGAAAAGGGGGAAGATTCAGGCCATGGCCCTGAATCTTCCCCTAAGACGTTTACTCACTCAAACACTGTTTCTACAATGCGGTCGCACTCCCCGGGCGAATACCGCCATCGCGCGATATGACCTCCCGTGATATGATAGTTTATCCGCCCGGGATAATAGGAAGCTTCAAACGCGTCCACTATAATAAGCTTAACTTTCATCTTTTCGGGCAGCAAACTTTTTATGTATACACTGGCGTGCTGCCCGGGATATACCCCCTCCCGGGCTTCGGCCAGACCCGCCAAATTTGGCGTAAGCTCAATAAACACCCCATACTTTTCCACCGAGCGCACTATCCCCGCCACCGTTTCGCCGGGTTCGAACAGCGCTGCGTTTTCCTCCCATGTGCCAAGCAGCTCCTTGTGCGTGAGCGTGATCCGGCCGCCAGCGCTGACCGCCCTCACCGCCGCAAACAGCTCCTGCCCCCCGCGAAAGCGATCCCGCGGGTGCGATATGCGCGATACCGAGATCGAATCAATCGGAATAAGGGAACTGATCCCGCAGCCCACGTCCACAAAGCAACCAAAACTTTCCAAATGCGTGGCGATCACCGGGACTATATCCCCGGGGCGCAGGTGGTTTACGTATTCGCGGCGGCATCTTTCCTGTACCTTGCTGCGAGAGAACCGCAACAACTTCGCCCCCTTTTTGCTCAAAACCAACCACCATAAAACATACCGGCTTGTTCACGCGCGAGATTATCGCGATATCGCGCATTGTGCCGTCCTCAATGCCCAGCGCAGTTTGCCCGCGCGGTATAATCCCCTTGCAGCAGCCCAAATCAACAATCAGATTATGCGCCGAATCGCAGACAAGCGCTCTGGCTTCCAAGATTTTTTCCTGTTCCATAGCCAGCTCAAGCGCGCTGATACTGCGCGTATTTTGCTTGTTTTCCGGCGTATCAATCAACATGCCTTCCGGCCTGTAAACGTTCATTGATGCTTAACCTCCTCCGTTTTTGGCGGCTTTACATTACCCCGCTCCAATTCCCGGCTACAGATTATATATTCACGCCGGCCCACGTTGAGACCGGATATTTACTCCATTTCCCCGTAAAATCACCGTAAACCGCGTATTTACGGTTGTTATTTTTTAAAAAAAGCATTATAATAATTTTTGTAACTGTGCCCCAAACTCCGCGAATTGCCCTCTTAATGTTTTTATCTTGCTTTTGACTTTTTGAACGGTGGGTTAGGGGGATTCTTAAGGGGGCTGTGGGGGCGGAGCCCCCCGCCATCAAAATACCGTCTTCGAGCGCCCCTACAGCTCCGAAGACACAACAATTAAGCGCCTTTTTTTGGCCGCGCAAAAAAAGTAACGCCCGCCCGGCAGGGCAAAAGTGGGCGGGGTTCACCCGCAAAAGGATAGTACGCAGCCGGAACCGTCGCTCGCTTTCTCCTCAAGAAAAAAAGAAGATCAACATTCAAGGAGGGCCAAATGCTCGACAAACTGCAAAACGTAGCCGAGCGCTACAATCAGATAAATCAACAGCTTATGCAGCCGGACATTGTTTCCGACAACAAAACCTATTCCGCGCTTATGCGGGAAGTTAAAAATCTTACTCCCATCGTAGAAAAATACGGCGAATACAAAAGAGCCAAAGACTCCGTTGATGAAGCCAAAGAAGTCCTGGGCGACAGTAGCCAGGATAAAGAATTCCGCCTGCTGGCTGAAGAAGAACTTTTGGCAAATCGCGCTATCGTCGAACGCTGTGTTGAGGAACTCAAAGTTCTGCTGTTGCCAAAAGACCCCAACGATGATAAAAGCGTCATCATTGAGATCCGGGGTGGCGCGGGCGGCGATGAAGCCGCTCTGTTCGCGGCGGCCCTTTACAGAATGTACTCAATGTACGCCGAATCCAAGCGTTGGAAAACCGAGCTTTACAACGCCAGCCAAACCGGGCTTGGCGGCTATAAGGAAGTCGCTTTTTCCATCGACGGAGAAGGCGCATACTCTCGCCTGAAATTCGAAAGCGGCGTACATCGCGTTCAGCGTGTCCCGGAAACCGAATCCCAGGGCAGGGTTCATACCTCCACAGTCACCGTGGCAGTTCTGCCCGAAGCCGAAGATGTGGAAGTTCAAATCAATAACGACGATCTGAATATCGACACTTTCCGAGCCGGGGGCGCGGGCGGGCAGCATGTAAATAAAACAGAAAGCGCCATCCGCATCACGCACCTGCCCACCGGGCTGGTGGTCGAATGTCAGGACGAGCGCTCTCAGCATAAAAACAAAGAAAAGGCAATGAAGATACTGCGCTCCCGCCTTTACGACAAAATGCTTGCCGAGCAAACCGATAAAATCGCCTCGCAGCGCAAGCTTCAGGTTGGCACCGGGGATCGCTCCGAGCGCATACGCACCTACAATTACCCGCAGGGAAGAATGACCGATCACAGGATCGGGCTTACCCTTTACAAGCTGGACGCTATTCTGGCCGGCGATCTCGATGAGCTGCTGGATTCTCTTATCACTTTTGATCAGGCCGAAAAGTTGCAGGCGGAGGGCGATTCTCAGTGACTTATTCAACCCAAGTCCTGCCCGCAGAAGACCCGCAGACTGGCCCCGGACACATCCAAACCACTGCCTCAGCCTTGCGAAATGGCAGCCTTGTTGTCATCCCCACAGAGACTGTGTATGGCCTCGCCGCCAACGCTCTGGATGAGAAAGCCGTATCCCGCATTTTTGAGGTAAAGGGCCGGCCCGCCGACAATCCTCTTATCGTCCACATTGCCCACATCAGTGAGCTGAGTCAATTGACTACCAATGTTCCCGATGCGGCAAAAGTGCTGGCGCAACATTTTTGGCCCGGGCCTTTAACCATGATTCTGCCTAGTAGCAGCGCTGTTCCCGCTCTTGTCAGGGCCGGACTGGATACGGTAGCCGTAAGGATGCCCTCCCATCCGATAGCTCTGCAACTGATAAAAACAGCGGGAATCCCATTAGCCGCGCCCTCAGCCAACCTTTCAGGCAGGCCCAGTCCCACCACCGCGGCCCATTGCCTCAAGGACTTAAACGGTCTTGTCCCACTTATTCTGGACGGCGGGCCTTGCAGCGTGGGCGTTGAATCCACTGTGGTCAGCCTGACAAGCGATATCCCTCTGATCCTGCGCCCGGGCGCGGTGACGCCCGAGCAGATCAAATCCGTCCTTGGCGCGGTTATGCTTGACCCTGCGGTCTACAATGAACCCGACCCTTCTTCACCAGTAGCCTCTCCCGGACTCAAACACACCCACTATGCACCCAAAGCAAAAGTTACGGTGCTGCGCGGGCAATGGGAAAGCTGCATCCAATTCCTTGAAACAGAGCGCGCGGACGGCGTTTGGGCTCTTGTGTTCGAGCAGGAGATGGTTACCTGCCCGGTTCCCGCTTTAAGCCTTGGCCCTAAAGATAGCCACGATATCCACGCGCAGCGGCTGTTTTCCCTTTTGCGCGAACTGGACGAAAAAGGCGCCGAAATCATCTTCGCCCGCGCTCCCCGCGAAGAAGGCCTAGGCCTTGCCGTTTATAACCGCCTCCTCAGAGCCGCAGGGTTTAATGAATTGACAGTTGGCGATTGACAGTAAAGGAATCCGCTTTGCGGATATTGTTATTCTGAGCCGCAGGCGAATGTCATTCTGAGCGCAGCGAAGAATCTTAAGCCCCTTCGCGGAGTTTACTCTGAGCAATAAAGATCCTTCGCTTCGCTCAGGATGACAAGCGAAGGGCTTAAGGGTAACGCTCGCGCGAAACGTGATATCATAACTGTCAACCATCAACTGTCAACTGGATGAATGGAGGTTAGCATGAAAATGAAAGGTCTGCTAATCGGGCTGACCGGGCAAACCGGTGCGGGTAAAACCACAGTCAGCGGGTATTTGGTCAAATCAGGGCGCAGCGTAATCGACGCCGACGTCGTTGCCCGGCATGTGGTGGCCAAAGGGAGCAAATGCATCCGGGAACTGGCCGCCAACTTCGGTATGGATATCATTCTGCCCGACGGCACCCTGGATCGCCGCAAAATGGGCGACATCATTTTCGCCGACAAGGAAAAACGCATATTATTCAACAAAATTATATTCCCATACATTCAGGAGGGAATTTTCAGCGAGGTGGAACGTATGCGCGCAAGCGGCGTTCCGGCCATCTTTCTGGACGCTCCTACTCTCTTTGAAAGCGGTATCCACGAAAGCTGCGATAAAATTATTAGCGTTATAGCGCCAATCGAAAAACGCCTTGAACGGATCGTCAAGCGGGATAACCTCACGCAGCAACAGGCGCTTAACCGCATAAAATCTCAATACGACGATGATTTTTACACTTCCCGCTCAGACTACGTCATCCGCAATAACACAGATTTGGCGGATTTGCGCGAACAGTTGGATTCTGTGATCGACGAAATTGAATTGGCCGCTTTGGAGGGCGAACATTGAACACAAACGCCCAAACTAAACGGCCGGCGCCTGCCATATTGCTGCTGCTTTTGGCAATCATAGTAACATGCGCTTTGAGCGCAGGCATACGAATGGCTTGGATACACTATTACCGGGCCGCGTTTCCGCTTGGGTATAAAGAATACGTTTTGCGCTACAGCGCCGAGCGGAACCTTCCTCCCGAGCTTGTGTTCGCCGTTATACGCTGTGAGAGCGGATTCGACCGCACCGCTGTTTCATACGCTTACGCAAGGGGGCTTATGCAGATCACCGAAGAAACTTTCGAGTGGGCCCGCTGGCGGATGGGCGATGACGAAGACCGCACATTCGACGAATTGTTTATCCCCGAAATCAACATCCGATACGGAACCAAGATCTTATACCTGCTTCTGAACAGGTTCGGCGACGAGCGGGAGGCGCTGGCCGCTTATCACGCCGGTTGGGGCAGCGTCACCAGATGGCTGGAAGACGAGCGATTCTCCGACGACGGTGTTACCCTGCGCGAGATACCATTCAGAAGAACCAACGCATATGTATATAATGTCCTGTTTACCCGCGATGTTTATCTGGCGCTGTATAATTTTGACGATGGTGACTCCGACCCCAGATCCCCGTTTTTGCATGATGCGTTGAGGATTCGCCCCAAACCCCGATAAAGAAACTTTTGCCTATCGAAAAGGAGAACACAACATGGCCAAAAAAGATAAAACCACAGGCGAATTGCTTCAGGAAAAACTGGCCTTTAAACCGGAATCCGGCGGCATACGGATGCACGACGAAGAAATCGAAAAAGCTTTTGCCTTTTGTGAGGGATACAAAAATTTTCTCGACACAGGCAAAACAGAACGCGAATGCATCGAGTGGACGATCTCCCTGCTGGAGAAAAACGGTTATAAGCCTTTCGATCCGCTTAAAACCTATAAAAAAGGTGATAAAGTCTTCCTTGCCAACAGAGGTAAAGCCCTGATCTTTGCCGCTATCGGAGAGCGTCCTTTATCCGACGGGGTTAAGATTCTGGCCAGCCATGTCGATTCCCCGCGCATTGATCTCAAGCAGCGCCCGCTCTACGAAGAAGCCCAGCTTGCCATGCTTAAAACTCATTATTACGGCGGTATACGCAAATACCAGTGGGTGGCCATGCCTTTGGCTTTGCACGGCGTAATCGTAAAAAAGGACGGCCAAACAGTCAAAGTAAATATCGGCGGCGAAAAAGACGATCCCGTTTTTTGCATCACCGACCTGCTGCCTCACCTTGCCAAAGATCAGGAAAAGCGCTCCCTGGCCGAAGGCATCAAGGGTGAAGAACTAAACGTCCTGACAGGCTCTCTCCCATTCAAAGACGATAAGGCTTCCGAAAAGGTTAAGCTCAATATACTGCGCCTGCTCAACGAAAAATACGGCGTAGTGGAAGAAGATTTCCTTTCTGCGGAACTTTGCCTCGTACCCGCCTTCGACGCCAGAGATGTCGGGCTTGACCGCTCCATGATCGGCTCCTACGGCCACGACGATAGGGTTTGCGCGTATACTTCCATCATGGCCAGCTTGGACGCTCCCAATCCCCAATACACATGGATAAATGTGCTGGCCGATAAAGAAGAAACCGGCTCGGATGGCAATACCGGCCTGCAATCCCGATTTTTGGAAAACTTTATTTGCGACCTTGCCAAACCCCATAACTTGGAAGGCCGCCGTGTGCTGGAAAAAAGCGAGTGCATTTCCGCCGACGTTAACGGCGCTTTTGATCCGACTTTTCCAGACGTTCACGACAAGAAAAACTGCTGCTATATCGGATATGGCGCCGTTATGAGCAAATATACCGGAGCCAGAGGAAAAGCAAGCACAAACGACGCCAGCGCCGAATTTGTGGGCAAAATACGCCGCCTGTTCGACGGCGCAAAAGTCCAGTGGCAAACCGCCGAACTCGGTAAGATTGACCATGGCGGCGGGGGAACAGTGGCCAAATTTATAGCCAACCTGGGCGCGGACGTTGTGGATATCGGCGTTCCTGTGCTCTCCATGCACGCCCCGATGGAAGTAGTCGGCAAAATCGACGTCTATAACGCTTATCGCGCGTTCCATGCGTTTATTATCCAAGGTTAGCCGCCCGTGGGCGAAGCCCCAAGACAGGAGGCGAGCGCCGTGCTTGTCGGAACTCTCAAACTTACTTTTGATATTCCCTGGGCTAATTCTCTTAAAGATAAGCGTATGCTGGTAAAAAGCCTTACTGTCAAGCTGATGGATAAGTTCGGCGTATCCGTGGCTGAAGTGGAACAACAGGATATGCTGCGCACTGCTGTTTTAGGCGTTGCTTGCGTGGGAGGTTCTAAAGCCCAATTGGACAGCGTGCTGGATCATATGTTAAACTGGATTGACGGAAGCTGCGAAGCTCCGCTTATGCGTGTTGAAAGAAATATACTCTAAAGGTGGCGCTTATGAACCATAAAGACCGCTTTATTTCCATATATCGGGAAAACATAAAACGGGAGGGCGCGGATAGCCTGCTTGATTATCTGCTTTCTTCCGCCAGCGATTTTTTTACCGCTCCAGCCAGCCAGCGTTATCATGGTTCTTATGAGGGCGGTCTGGTTGAACATTCCATAAACGTTTACGATTGTTTGTCCGCATATCTTGCCCGTGAGCGTGTGAGCGACCTTTACCGTTTGAAATATGACCCAGAATCGGTTGCTATCTGCGCGCTGCTGCATGATGTCTGCAAAGTGAATACCTACAAACCGGGTTTTCGCAACGTAAAGGATGATAACGGCGTATGGCAAAAGGTTCCTTCTTATGACTACGATGACAAGCTGCCTTATGGCCACGGTGAGAAATCGGTCTACATCGTCACCGGGTTTATGCGCCTGCACCGGGAAGAAGCTTTTGCTATCCGATACCATATGGGTTTTTCGGGCATAGAGGACAAGCGCAATATAGGGGACGCGCTTGAGCGCTTCCCGCTTGCTTTTGCTCTCACTGTGGCCGATATGGAGGCTACATATTTTCTTGAGGGTAAACTGTGAAAAAAACGGATTTGATACTCAGGGGGAGCGCCATCTTCTACGCCGTTTAGGATCGGCCTGAAAGCAGGTTTGGCGCGATCGCCGGGAATCAAATCCTGACTGTTGGGAAAACGAAGACGCGGATACTTTGGCAGAAATGAACAAGGCGCGCCGACGTGGTATTTTATTTGTTGAAAGGAATGGTGTCAAATGGAAAACATACCATACAAAATTTTTCTATCCGAAAGCGAGCTTCCCAGACAATGGTATAACATACGCGCCGATATGAAGCAGCAGCGCGAGCCCATTCTTAACCCCGGCACAGGCAAGCCGATTACCTTGGAGGAGCTAAGCCCGCTGTTCTGCTCCGAACTGGCCGCGCAGGAACTCAACTGCACCGACGCTTTCATTGATATTCCGGATGAGGTTCTGGCTTTTTACAAAATGTACCGGCCATCCCCGGTAGTGCGCGCCTACTGTCTTGAAAAAGCGCTGGATACACCCGCGCATATCTACTATAAGTTTGAGGGTTCCAACACATCCGGCTCCCACAAGCTTAACTCGGCGGCGGCTCAGGTTTATTACGCGAAAAAGCAGGGGATCAAAAACATCACCACCGAAACCGGGGCGGGGCAATGGGGCACGGCGCTTTCGATGGCCTGCGGGTTTTTCAATGTTAATCTTAATGTGTATATGGTCAAAATAAGCGCCGAGCAAAAACCCTATCGCAAAGCGGTTATGGAAACTTTCGGCGCAAATGTGATCCCCTCGCCCTCCGATACGACCGAGGTAGGCCGCAGGATTCTGCGGGAAAACCCCGGCACCGGCGGAAGCCTTGGGTGCGCTATTTCGGAGGCGGTAGAAGCAGCCATGACCACCGAAAATTGCCGGTATGTGCTTGGCAGCGTATTAGATCACGTATGCTTGCATCAGAGTATAATTGGGCTGGAGGCCAAAAACGCGCTGGAAAAGTATGGTATATATCCCGACATAATAATCGGATGCGCGGGGGGCGGCTCAAATCTGGGCGGACTCATTGCTCCATTCATCCGCGATAAGATCACCGGCAAGGCAAATCCTTACTTTATAGCTGTTGAGCCGGCGTCCTGCCCGACCATGACCCGGGGTCGTTATGCCTACGACTTCGGCGATCTGGGCCGCACAACGCCGCTTTTGAAGATGTATACGCTGGGCGCGGGCTTTATTCCGTCGGCCAACCACGCAGGCGGATTGCGGTATCACGGGATGAGCCCGATCGTATCCAAGCTTTATCACGACGGATTGCTTGACGAAGCCCGCGCCGTTGAACAGACCAAGGTATTTGAAGCCGCCAGCTTTTTCGCAAAGCACGAAGGCACGCTGGTTGCACCTGAATCCGCGCACGCCGTCCGTGTGGCGATTGACGAGGCGATAAAATGCCGCGAGACCGGCGAGGCGAAAACCATTCTGTTTGGGCTGAGCGGTACCGGCTACTTCGACATGGCCGCTTATATGGAATACCGCAGCGGAAAAATGACCGACTTCATACCCACTGACGAAGATTTGGAGCGCGGATTCGCAACGCTCCCGGTCGTTCCCTCACTTTAATTTCCACAAAACGGGACGCCCTCATGGGCGTCCCGTTTAAATGCAAAGGAGGATATGCTTATTGGTTTGTTTTATTGTAAACCCTGTCGCCGGTTCCGGCAAGGCAAAAACAGCCGTTGCGATGATTGAAAAGCTTATGCGGAAAAGCGGGATGGAGTATTCGCTGGTTTACACGCGCTCCCACGGGGATATCGAGCGGGTTGCCGGGCAGATCGACTTGAACACTGTAAAAACAATCGCGTGTGTCGGCGGCGACGGCACCGTTCAGGAATACGCCGGTTTGGCTGTGCGCAGAGACATAAACTTTTGCGTTATCCCGGCCGGCAGCGCGAACGACCTTTTGTACTCCCTGCCGGGCGGCGTGCGTAGCTTTCGCTCGTTTGAGGAAAAAATAGCGTTTTATGTGAAAAAGATTCCGGCGGGCCGCACGATCCTTGCCGATGTTATTGCTGTGAACGATGAGAAATACTTTTTTAATATCGGCGGCACCGGCATAGATATTCAGGTGCTGCGGGATGCGATCCCGCTGAAAAAACGCTTTGGCGGCGCGTCGTATTTTATATCCCTGATCAAGAATGTGGTTACATATCGCGGAGAAGAAATGACGCTGACCGTGGATGGGAAAACCGAAACCGGTAAGTTTTTGCTGCTGGCGGTTTGCAACGGGGCATATTATGGCGGCAAAATAAACATTGCGCCCTCCGCGGCGATTAACGACGGTTTTATCACCCTGTGCAAGGTTAAAAATATGCCGCGCCTTAAAATTATGGCGCTGTTCCCTCTGGTCAAACCTGGGCAGCACACCCGCTTAAAAGAGGTTTCGATCCAAAACTGCGAAGAAATAAAACTGGAGTATCGCGGCAAAAAAACGATCAACTTTGACGGGAACCTGTACGAATTTGAAAGCCCGGTGACATTTAAAATTCTAAAAGACGCAGTAAGATTGATCGTTTAAAGGCGGGGTGCGATGCGATAAAGTTGCGCAAAACATTTTCTGAATCGAACCTTGCTGTGGCAAGGTCAAAAATGACGGTGTTGCCTTCATCCGTACTGATTGTGAGGGTGCCGTTTTTAGGTGAATGTTCTTCAATTCTCCAATTAACCGTGTAGGACGGGCCGATGCTGGTAAAGGCTTCTGCTGTGCTATAGTCCTCAATAAAATCGCTTCTCATGACCACTCTTGTTCTGACGCCGTTGGTGAATGATTCAAAAACAGGCATCCCGGGCGCCGGGAATGTGCGGACAAAGTGCGTCATGTCAGATGAAAAATGGAAGTTGCCTTCATATGCAAAGGACGACAACCCTTCAACCGTATATACTATTTGCCGTTCGTTATTGATGATCTCATAAACGGCGGCATAAGCGTCGGCTGAACCGTACTCGTCAGGGGTGAACACGAAGATTCTGCCTGCGTCCTCCGAAATAATCTCAAATGGTTCGGGAGCCATCCAACACGCTTTAACCGGCAATGTGTTGAAAAAAGTGAACGCCAGCATCAGGCAAACAAACAGGAATGGTTTTCTCATCTCGACACCTTCTCCAAAACAGTTTAAAGTTTAGCTGTTGTCATCCCCGGGTTCATCTTTCTTTGAGGAGCCGTGCTTGGTCAGCGCTTTTATATTCAACCACTCGAAAGTTGGCTCGCCGCGCACCCTGCCCTTTTTCTTGCGGATCACTTTGCGCACTATCAAGAACACAGCAACCCAAAACGCAAATAATAAAAGGTTGAGCATAAAGAACGGCAATCTCGAGATCATGTTGATCACGCTGTTTTGTGACTGCCAGACAAAGTTGTTCCATGAATTTGATGTTGCCTGACTTACGCGTTGGCCAAAAGATGTCGGGAGATCGTCTACCTGCCGGTATTGCATGACTTCGAACAGCCGTATATGCGCCGTTGAGAAATTCACCGACTGATCCATGCGCTGGATTTCGGAATTTACGCGCTCGATCTGATGGCGCACCGAGGCAAGCTCGCGGTGTACTTCCAAAATATACTCAAGTTCGGCGTGATCCCGCTCCAGCAAAGAGGTAAGCAGGCTTTCCTGATTTACAAGGGAAGCAAGGCGGGCCTGATTGTCGAAATAGCTTTCGGTGATATCTCTGGCGCTTTCCATTGTGCTGACAACGTTGGTGTTGCCGCCTACAAGCGAAACAAAATCATGCACCCTGTTCGACGGGATGCGCACGGTAAATGACGCCGAGCGCGCGCTGAAATCGTCAAACCGGATGCTGCGCCCATCTATGGAGGACATTTCTATGTAGCCGCCAAAATCATGGGTTGCCGAAGTAATGAAGTTGATGCTGGCGTCAAAATCCATTGTTTCGGCGTCAATGTTAAAGGTTGTCACGATCATGCGGCGGGCGGGGGCCGGTTCCGGCGAGAGAAGTGCTGACCCAACGTTCTCAGAGGCATAGCGGCGTTCTTCCATCTCAACCATCACAAAATCATCCGCATGGGCTTCAGTGGCGCTCCACTCTATATCCACATCCATGGCGACGGACTCGCCGCGCATGAACCCTCCCGCCGCAGTGGGCGCAGCCTGCCGAGCCAGATCCGGGGACGCCATCGGCGCAGGCGCAGAGGTTGCTCTCCTGCCGCCCGGCGCGGCGGCACACGCCGCCAGAAGAAATATCACAACGATGAAAACCGAACATAACGCTAACAATTTTCTCTTTTTCATTGAAAATCACCTTCACCTTTATAATACAGTTTGTTACACATATAACCATTAGTAAGTGCGCTACATTACAGCACGCACAAAAATTCTCAATGAATATTTTCTTGCAACGGCGGTAGCTTTGTCGTATAATATAAAACAATGCTGAATTTTGGGGGCAAAGAGATTAGATGAACAATACCACTGGCAGGCGTTATCTATTTTTTAAGATCGCCGGGTTGTTTATGGCGGCAGTAATGCTGGCGACGGTTTTTCCGCCGCTTGTAAAAACGGCAAGCGCGTCGGTTGTGCTGGTACACAATCCCTACGGCGCGTACAGCGGAGAAGTGTTTTCGGCGGAAATTACATCAACAGACAGCTTTACATATCTTACATTCACCGCCAACGAAAGGGTAACCTTTTCATTCAGGTATACACGCAACTCTGTGAACGTAACCATAAATCACGCATCAAGACTTCCGAGCACGGTACATATTGGCGCCAATCCGCTGTTTACGTCGGGGAGCTGGAACGGCAATATCCTTACTCTTAACCTGACCACTATTGACGGCTTTATGGGATATCATGGGTATTATGACCCTGACGGAAACCTTGTGATACGGTTCAGGAATCCTCCATCCTTGATAAGTGTTGCGCGCATAGTCATTGATCCGGGGCATGGCGGGCGTGACCGGGGCGCGGAGGGATTCAGGAGAGATCTGCCGGAGGCTGTGATAAACCAACAGGTATCGGCTTTTTTGGCGGACGAACTCCGGCGGCGGGGAGCCACGGTGCTGGTGTTGGATACATCCAGAGGCATGGAGCTGGCCGAGAGGGTAAGGCAGGCGGAGCAGTTTAACGCCGATATATTTATAAGCATCCACCACAACGCGAGCGCAAGGAACCCGGCGGCGCGGGGAACCGAGGTTTACTTCCTGATGCCTTTTTCGCAAATACTTGCGGGAACGGTGTCCAGAAACGTTGCCTCTAACCTTGACACAATTAACCGCGGAGCCAGGCAAAGGCGCTTTTCCGTACTTAGGTCGACGCAGTTTGTCAGCGTGCTGGTTGAGGTGGGATTCATGACAAACAGAGCCGAGTACGATAAGCTGATTGATCCTTTTTATCAGCGGCAGGTGGCGATAGGCATAGCCAGCGCGGTAGAGGTCACCATAAACCATACATACCCCGGCACAGGTAGAACTTTCAGATAATAAACAGGGGAAAAACCACTGCGTTTGTCATTCTTAGCCCTTCGCTAACGCGATAATAAAGCCTTTTTGTCATAAACAAAAGCCCTCGCAAAAAAGCGAGGGCTTTTGTGTGTGCAATCATAATATAAATTATACTCATTCATAGCTTCGTTAGCCACGCACAAGTCTCTATTTATATAAAGCTGACTTTCTGAATATTAGCTTAATGTATGAACAAAATCCCATGCAGCCTGTGCGAGAGCCATAGTACTATCGTCCGTGTATCGGTTATCTTGGGGGATATATGTAATATTCAAGTCAAACAGTATCGCCATAAACACACAGGCTGCAACAAAAGCTTGGTTTCCGCCCTTGTACGGCGAAAGCCCGGGTATTGTTTGATATGCGTAAATCCAAGCGCTGCCGGCATCTATCAAAATGCAGTTCATCTCATCTGCGGCCTGTTTGTAGACTGCAGTTATGCTGTTTTGAAGCTCCTCATCATCGATCACCGCGGGACTAAACAGCACAGGTATAACCCCGTTTTCTCTTGCGGCATCACTAATAATCCTAACATCGTCAAGAAACCCACGGGAATCCATAAGGGGGCGCCTGCTTTGATCTTGGAGGACAACATAATCAAATATTCTGCCTTGCATCTCCTGAATGGCACGATCTCTGGAATCTCTAAGAGTTGCGCCACCTGTTGAAATGTCTATGTATCTAACTTCAATATCTTGTGTTCCTGCAAGGGTCTGCAACTGCCCAGGAACATCGCCATAAAATACAAAGCTGTTGCCCACAAATAAAATAGCAATATAGTCCCTGTCGTCGTCTAAATTAAGATCAGGAACAGGAGCGCTATCTTCAACCTCAGAAACAAGATCACTGTCTTCTGTTGAAATAGAAATTGGATCGCTATCTCGAGCACCATAGACATCCGGATCAGAGCAACCTGCAAAAACGGTCAAAATAATTGCTAAGGCAAAAACAAGTAGAAGTAAAGGAATTTTTTTCATGACGTCACCTCAAAAAATATAAATTAGTTTTGTGCCTGACCAGCCAATTAGATATCTAGCCAGTTATTACCAATACGAGTTAGGGACTGATATAATGCAAAATGGGTGTCCTACCAAGCAATTTGCTGTAAAATTCCGACAATTTTTCCGAATTATTTGAGTCTATAACTACTGCTCCAAGTTTGAAAACAATACCTCCCCCTTAATATAATTTTTCTTACTATTTGGATTTTACAGTTGCTACACGGCTAAATGCTTATATTGCGTTGTGCCCTGTAATTTGCCTTGTGGACGATTATTAATTCAGCCACAAGGAAAAATGACGCCGACAACAAAAGCACCTCTATCATTGCTTTTGTCAAAGCATCGCACAACTTCTTCAAGGTTCAAGTGGAGGCTCAGAATAATATCCCCTGTCATCAACAAAACTTAATGTGCCAACAGATATTTCCCCGCCCTCCAGAATGTACTCCGCTTTGAATAGCAGCATATACCGCATACCATGATTAGCGCCACTCATTGAAATATTGTAAAAGAAATATTCAACCAGTCGATTATTTTCAATTGCAAACCTGTTCCCATGTCTATATGTTTCCGTTAGCTGCTCAAGCGGAATCTCAAAGTGCCATTCATCTATTGATACAATTACATAGCCATTGTCGCTTATCTTATAATCATCCCACCGATTCGATAACCACCTTATAGGTATTATATCAAATGTTTTCCCATCGAAAACCATAATTGTTTCGCTACCGCCACCATGACCACCATGTTCACGATCAGTGAAAACTAGGTGATACTCATACTCATCGAAGAAGTTTCCATAATAAAGCCTAAAATCGCTTCTTGCTAAATAGCGGGTATATAGTTGCTTGCTCACCCTGTCGCCTACCTCTAAGTATATATTAACTGCCAAGCCATAGCCCTCGGTGACATGTCCATAGGCATATATATCCTTTTCCGGTATTGACGCAAGTAATATTCTTTCTATCGGCAAATCGGAGTTCTCTTGGTTCGGTAAAAGTTGCTCGCTATCATAGGGTTGATTTGAACAAGCGTACAGCAAAAACGCAGCAAAGAGAAATACGATAGCACGCTTTTTCATAACAACCTCTCACCCCGCAAAATATAAATACTGTTCATATAGCCGGCCACTTTGCCATTATCGTTAGAGGCAGAGAATTTAATATAGTCCCCGGCAGGGCCCACGAGGGCAATTTGCGCGCAACGAAAGTTCATATACTTCCGCAGGGAGTATATGAAGCCCCAAACCCCACCCACTTTGCATATACATCTTGCGATTAGTATACCACGCCAGCCACATCGCCGCAACAAAAACCGATGCCGCTTCTGTGATTATGGGAGCTGCATCAGCGCCCTACAAAAAAAGAAGAAGCGGACGTTCTTAAGCGTCCGCTTTTTCTTTAGCTTTTTTGTGGAGAATCATTTCGGGCGGCCCATCGCTTTCGATGTAAGTATCTTCCGCTTTTTGTAGCGCGGCTGTAAGGCTATCGATAGTTTTAGTTACTTCGTCCACAAGGGTTAGGTACATTTTTTTGTAATCAGGTATAACTTATCACCGCCCCTACTGTTGTAAACAAACAAATACGGCGCAAGGATATGGATAAAATCCATACCTTGCGCCGATCGCAACACAGAAATTCCCCAGACCGACTTGCCAATAAGCAAGCTAAGGGTTATAATGGTGTTTGCAAGCGCGCGGCTGTAAAAGCCGTTGGCATGGAAGGGCTAAGTCTTCCCTGTCAGGGGGCAAGGTGTTACTAGCACCTTGTTCCTGCCTTGCTATTTGTTTGTCAACATAATTATAGCCGTTTATTTCCAAGATTGCAAGAGCCAACGAAAATTGTATGTTTTTGAACACCCCGGCGCTCCGCGCCACCCCTCCAAAGGAGGGGAATGACCACCCCGTCTGTCATTCTGAGCGTAGCGAAGAATCTAAAGACCATTTGCGGAGTTTATCCTGAGCAATAAAGATCCTTCGCTTCGCTCAGGATGACAAACGAAGGACTCAGGGTGGCAAACGAAAGTGCTTCACCATCACGCCCACCGCCACCGTAACCGCGCTGGCTCCGACGCCAAGGAACAGGGGATCAAAACCGGAAACGATAAAGCTGCCCGCGATCACTGTTACAAGCCCTATCAGGCTGGAGGCGATAATGTAGCCCGGCCCCACGCGCTGCCGCAGAACCAGCGCGGCGCACATGGGAATAAACAAAACCGCGCCCCGCAGCGCCATCGACAAGAAACCCCATGCCAGTATTATTGATCCCAAATTTGCGATGGTGACGAAACCCGCAAGGGCCAGCGCCGAAAGTATTAGAACACGCATAACAATCAAAACCTGTTTGCTCGAAGCGTTTTTATTGATGAATTTCAGGTAGATGTTGTTTGTCAGGGTGCTGGCAAATCCCAGAGCCAATCCCGCGCCTGTTCCCGTTACCGCGATCAGGAGCGCCGCGAGGGCTACGCCACCCAACAGCGGCGGAAAGTGATCTATCACAAATGTGGGAAACGCCAGCGCCGGATTCATGTACGGGTGAGCAATGTGCATATATTGCCCGATAAGTATGCCTCCCGCGCCGATCGGCGGGATTATTACGGCGCTGTACAGGGCCCCCATCCGCGCAGATTTATCGGTTTTGGCGGAGAGAACTGCCTGCACATAAGTCTGTGTGCATAAAACTCCGAGTATCAGCGAAACCCCCGCTCCGGCGTCGATTCCCACGCCGCGGGCAAACATGTTGAAAAACTGTTCCGAGGGCAGGGCGTCATACAAAGCCCCAAACCCTCCGGACAGATTAAGGGCCAGTATCCCGCCCATAATTACCGCGAAGTAGAGGAGCGCCATCTTGGCAATGCCCAGTATCCCGGTGCTTAAAAATCCGCCAAACACAACATAACATATCATAATGCCTATTCCGGCAAGGGTGACAATTGTCAGGTTAATCTGGGCCACGGACAAAACAAGGGCGTTGAAAGAAAGAAGTTGGGGTATCATATTCAAGAGCATTCCAAGCGTGCCCGAAACCGCCGTGATAACGCCGGCTGCGGCTCCGTATTCTTTGCTGATGATCTGCTGAACTGTGTCGCAGCCGGAAGCGCGAAATGGTTTAACAAACACCAGCCCCAAAACAAGGCAGGCAATCCCGCCGCCAAGCGTAAACCACCAGGCCGATAAACCAAAGGTAAACGCAAGCTGCGCCGTGCCGATGGTTGACGAACCGCCTACCAGCGTACCCGCTATAGCGCCCATAACAAGAGCAGGTCCGGCCTTATTTCCGCCCGTGGAAAAATCAGACGAGCTTTTTACCCATCTGCCGGAGAATATACCCAAGATCACTATGAAAGCGATAGTTAAGGACGCCCCAATAATGTGAGCTAATGTTATTCCCATTTATGTAACCTTTTTTCTAAATTATATGCGCTTGGCATCTTAAACATAACAAAAGCGGCTGATATCTGTCAAGGGGCGGCTCCTGTTTCCAACAGCTTGACAGGATCAAGCGAATCGCCTAATATGTGCATATGAAAATATTAATAATGATTATGATTATAATTCTTACGCTGTCCGGCTGCGGCGCGCCCCGCAGAGGCGGCGCAGCCGCGCCGGAAGATCCTTTGCCGACGGGAAGCGCAGACACGCCTCCCGAGCACCCGGAATCTTCCCTGCAAGCCATACCAAACACATTGACGCTGACCATAACCGCGGGCTATACTTTGCCGCAGATCGGCATGTTGCTTGAGGAAATGGGCGTTTGCACCGTCATGGATTTTATCGAAGCGGCGCAAACGGCCGACTTTAGCGATTTTTCCCTTATTGCAGCGCAAGGCCCCAACCCCAACAGCTTCTTTGCGCTGGAGGGTTATCTGTTCCCCGATACCTATGAAATTTATCCGGACGAGCTGCCAGAGGCCATTATCCGGCGGATCCTTTCCAACGCCGAGAGCAGGATAGATGAAGATTTGCGACAAACGATCGCGGAAATGGGCTACACCGTGGAGGAGATAATAATTCTCGCTTCAATTATACAGAAAGAGTCGTTAAATAACGATCTTTTTAAGCCGCTGGTTTCATCTGTAATCCACAACCGCATTAATACAGGCATGATGCTGCAAATGTGCAAAACCGGCTTTTATGTGCGGGATTATATCAACCCTTTTTACGGCGGCGACGCGGACCGCTTCCACAATTTTTACAACACTTACAGGTTCCGCGGGCTTCCGGCAGGAGCGATCTGCAACCCCGGCCTGAACGCCATTCACGCGGCGCTGTTCCCCGCGCAAACGGATTACTTCTTCTATATTTGGGATAACGACGA
>Ga0123355_10002359_pt1 | contig 26671 bp, 41 predicted proteins | sample TergutEmb28metaG_3_FD_89872 | JGI IMG/M metagenome (GOLD analysis project Ga0123355, IMG submission 89872) | Embiratermes neotenicus P1 segment gut microbial communities from Petit-Saut dam, French Guiana - Emb289 P1 | ecosystem: Host-associated > Arthropoda: Insects > Digestive system > Gut ... | reverse complement strand
GACAACAATGTATCCGCCCGGTTTTATGTATTTGTTCCATTCGTTCAAGCCCCGCTCAAACCCGATATTATAAATTGCCCCTTCCGACACAATCATGTCCAATTCTTCGTTTTTGAAAGAAAGGTTGTCCATAGAGCCAACAACGCCCGTAACTCTGTGCTGCAGGTTGTTTTTTGCCATGTTGCTGTTGAACTTCTCAATCATAATGGGGGCAAGGTCTACGCCGACAATGTTCGCTGTTGTGTGCTGCGCCACTACAACTGTCTGCCCGCCCGTCCCACAGCCAATGTCCGCAATGCGGGATAATTCCTTAATGTTGTCAACAAAGCCTAACGCTTTTACGGTTAATTCCGGGCTTCCGGGATTCTGCCGTTCAAAATTTGAGTAATACTCGCATATTAAATCAACGTCAAAATCGTGTACTGATGTGTTTTCTTGAGCCATACTGCCTGAAAGCATAACGGAAATACCCACAGTGGCGCAAGCCCTGCCGGGCATGGGGCATGGGCCACAGATTACATGATTGTTGACCATTCCCCCCGATAAGGGTAAAATGGGAAACCGGAGGCTTTTTGAGCGGCGAAGAAGAAAAAGGGGCGTATTTGTATCAGGGTAATACCCTTGTCGTCCCGCTGGACACCCCTGACTCCCGGATTCAGGACGAAGTAAGCGAGAAATTGATAAATGCCGCATTTGGCGGTGTTCTAAGCGATCCCGATACGTTTGTTGTCCCCGCCGTGGATGGCAGTAAAAGCATACGGGGCATTAGCATCCCCCAAGGGGCGCTTCCGCCGGGCTGGAAGGCGATTCCCATGCGTCAGGCTGTGAATATCATCACCGGGGGAACAATGGCTGACGGCGCAGGCCCCGCAGGAAGGCTCCTCCGCTCCCATCATATCGCCCTTTGGCGGGGCGAATCACGCTTTTGCGGAAGCTGCGGGGGGGGCAACCGGGACACGGATAACGGGGAACTGGCCCGCCAATGCGCCGTTTGCGAACGGCTTGAATTTCCCCGGATCTCCCCGGCGGTGATTACCATCATCATTAACGACAGGCAGGAAGCCCTGCTTGCGCATAACAAGAAATTCGTCAATGGGATTTACAGCCTTATCGCCGGATTTAACGAGCCCGGCGAGAACCTGGAAGCCACCGTAGCCAGAGAGGTAAAGGAGGAAGTAAATATTGACGTAAGGGACATACGTTATATCTGCTCCCAGCCGTGGCCCTTTCCCAATTCCCTGATGCTGGGGTTTTCCGCCCGCTACGATGGCGGGGAAATTAAGCCTGACGGCATCGAAATAGAGGACGCTCAGTGGTTTCCCAGGGACAGGCTGCCGGAAATTCCCGGTCACGGCTCTGTGTCCCGGTATCTTATAGAATTATGGCTGAACGGGAAGCTGTAGGCCGTTGACACAAGGGTTGGATACGGTGTATCCTTAATAACCAATATATCGGGCAAGGAGAACTGTTATGGGACAGGCCAGTAAAAACTCACGTACCGCAAGCGCCACGCAGAAATTTTTCTGCTCCTGCGGCGGGGAGGTCAAAATGAAGACCACCTTCGAAAACGGCAAGGTGAAAAACATGGCGGAATGCGGCAAGTGCAGGCGTATAGAACGACGCCCCTCAGAGTTTAAATAATGAAGCATACTAGGATTGGAGGCTCTTTTGGCTAAGAAGAAAGATTCCGCTGAAAAGCGGCATAGGCAAAGCGAAGATCGCAGGCTCAGGAACAAGGCGGTAAAATCTTCCGTCAGAACCAGCGCGAAAAAGTTTGTCGCTCTGGCTCAGAAACCGGGGCGTGGCCCGGCGAACACCGGGGAGGCGGAAGCGGCCTTGAAGGACATGATAAAGAAGATAGACACCGCGGCTCAGAAAGGTATCATTAAAAAGAATACCGCGGCCCGGAAAAAATCACGGATGCAGCGGCTCTTTAATTCTATTAAAGCGGCTCAGTAACAAGTTTGCGCCGATTCTCTCGATCTGGCGCGCAAAAAATGGAGATGACGACATATGGACGGATACAGCAAGGCTGATCTTATTAACGTGATGTACGGGAAAACCAGCGTAAACCGCAAGGACGTAAAGGCGCTGGTGGACTTGTTCATTGAAGAATTGAAAGCCTCGATTGTTTCCCAGGGAACAGTTGAGCTTAGGGGGTTTGGCACGTTCCAAACTAGGGTGCGCAAGGGGCGGCAGAATGCCCGCAACCCAAGAACGGGCGAGCCTATATCAGTTGAGCCCCACAGAATTGTTGTTTTCAAGCCCGGAAGGAATTTAAAGCAGAAAGTATGGCCCTTGTAGGTGGGCGCGAGGGATGGCTGTGGCCTTCCCTCGTTAATCTTGCCGCCGTCGCTGTGGCTGCGGTTCTCTTTGCCGCCTCGTTTCCCAGCATTCCTTTTCCCAACGGCCTTCCCCTCGTGGCTTGGGTCGCCTATGTCCCGGTGTTCTGGGTAGTGCGGCGGGCCGGAACCGGGGCCAGCGCCGTCTTGGGCGCGCTTTACGGCTATGCCGCGTACGGGCTTTTCAATTACTGGCTCAGCGTGTTTCACCCGTTGGCGGGCATCATTGTAGGCTCCCTCTATTCCATTTACATGGCCGTACTCTTTGTCCTCCTTCATCTGGCTGTCCGCTTTTTCCCCCGGCGGGGCTATATACTCCAGTTTCTCCTGTGGATGGCGTACGAGTACGTCAGGACGCTAGGCTTTCTGGGCTATTCCTACGGCGTTACCGGCTATTCGCAGTGGCAGATGCTCCCCGTTATCCAGATTGCGGCGATAACCGGCGTGTGGGGCGTTTCGGCGCTGGTTGTATTCCCTTCCGCGTGGCTCGCCGCCGCCCTGAGCCTGCCATCCGGCAATGAATTACCGGCACAAGCCATGCCGCAAACCATAGTAGAACGTGTCAGGGCGTGTTCGTGGCGCTTGTACCGCTCTTGCCTAGGCAAAATCCGGGCCTTTTTTCGCCAAGAGCGGGCCGCCGCCCTCGCGTGGTGCGCGCTTCTTGCCGCCACCCTCGTGTACGGCCTTGTTTCCCCGGTAGATTACTCCGGGGCGCGGAAGGTCAAATTCGCCCTGATTCAGCACAACACCGATCCGTGGCTCCCCGCCAGAGCCCCCACTAGGGCTCAGGCCCTTGACTTGTTCCGGGCCGATTTTAACACGCTACGGCGGCTTTCCGACGAGGCTTTGGCGGCACATCCGGACACGGAATTTGTCGTCTGGTCGGAAACAGCGTTTGTTCCCCGGATTCACTGGCACAGCACCTTCCGCCACGACCGGGCTGCGTGGTACTTGGTCAGAGATCTTCTGGAATACCTTGCCGTTCAGGACGTTCCCTTTCTGATAGGCAACCACGATGCCCGCAGAGTCCCCGCGGCGAACCCTCCCGGCTACGATGTCATGGACTTTAACGCCGTCATACTTTTTGAACGGGGCGAGATCAAAGAGATTTTCCGCAAGATACACCTTGTTCCTTTTACCGAACACTTCCCCTTTAGGGATCGGTTCCCTCGAATTTACCGGGCCTTACAGGAAGCCGACACCCATTTCTGGGATCAGGGTACGGAATTCACGGTTTTTGAATCACAGGGCCTGCGTTTTTCCACCCCAATCTGTTTCGAGGACACCTTTGGATACCTGAACCGGGAGTTTGCGCGGCGGGGGGCGGAGGTTTTTGTTAACCTTTCCAACGATGCGTGGTCGCAAAGCCTTTCGGCGCAGATGCAGCATCTTACTATGGCGGTATTCCGGTCGGTAGAAAACCGGCGGGCAATGGTGCGCTCAACATCATCGGGAATGACCTGCGCAATAAACCCCAACGGCAGGATAACCGCTATGGCAGAGCCCTTTGCCGAAACATGGCTTGTCGCCGAAGTTCCGGTGGTAACAACCACCACATTTTACACCCGCTTTGGGGACTGGCTAGGCGTCTTTTTTACGGCGGCTGGCGCGGCTCTGTTGATTTTCGGCGGTATTTTTCATACAATGAATGTGCGCAAGCGGCGCAAGCGAAATTAAAAAGGCGAAGAGGGTTTTGCATGAATAACCAGACAAAGATACTCATAGTGGACGATGAAGATATAAACTTGGATATTTTCGATGTCATGTTTTCCAAGCTAGGCTTCACGGTTGAAAAGGCAAAAGACGGAATAGAAGGTCTGGAAAAGGTAAGACGGTTTCTCCCAGATATTGTCCTTTTGGACAACATCATGCCCCGCATGTCGGGATGGGAATTGACGAAAATTCTGAAAAACGATGCCAAGTACAAGGACATTATCATCGTTATGTTTTCCGACCTTAATGATGTGAAAAACAAGGTCGCGGGGTTTGAGCTGGGCGTTGACGACTATATCACTAAGCCCTTTAATTTTTCCGAGGTTTTGGCCCGCATCCGGGCGCTGTTGCGTACAAGGGAACCGTATGCCCAGATTGCGGCGCGGGAATCCCGCCTTTCTTTGGCGGAGGAACTGAGCGCCGGATTAAAGCAAGACCTGCTGGAATTCGCAAAGACGATTGACGAACTGGAAGCGGTTATTGCCACGGTAAGTTCCCAAAGTCAGGCAAAAGCCGGCGGCAAAGATACCGAAAAAATTCTTCACATGGTTGCGGACAAATCCCAAAAAATCAAGAAGTGCATTACGGAACTGGAAGCCAAAATAGAAAAGACCAGCGTCGAATTGGAGCAGCTCAAGAAAGACGAAAGCGGCCTTGCCCTTTCGCAAGCCAAAATGCAAGAAAACCCGGTTCAGGAGTAGGCGATTTTGATGACAAAGACGGACGGAAAAAAGAAAGAAGGCCGGGTAGTGGTCTTCGGCAGCAGCACAGCGTTCAATGGGACGCTAGCGTTTAAGGAGACCCTCCGTATACAGGGGAAGTTTAAGGGCACTATAGAGGCGTCCGGCGATCTTATCGTTGACAAGGGCGCGGTAGTGGAAGCGGATCATATTTCAGTTACCTCCCTTGTGGTGTACGGAACGGTGATTGGAGCCGTCCATGCCGTGGACAAGATAGACATGTTTTCGGGCGCTGAGGTGCGGGGAAATGTCAGCGCCGCCCGCCTGCGCATTGCCGACGGAGTTCTTTTTGAAGGGCAATGCGGCATGACCGGAATTGGCAAGGATGTAGAAATTTTTTCACGGCCTACGGAGGAGATAAAGGCTGAGCTTCAGAGAACCAGTGCTTAGCGATGCCACCCCCGCCCTGACATACTTTGGCCGCGCGCCGGTCATTGCCGAGGAAGTTGTCAGGAGCCTTGCCGCCCGGAATAAAATAGTAGCCGCCGCCGAATCCTGCACGTCCGGTCTTGCCTCGGATTTTATTACCCGTGTTCCCGGCGCTTCGGGCGTGTTTTGGGGTTCCTTTATCGCCTACACCACAGACGCCAAGATCAGGTTTTTGGATGTGCCGGAAGACCTTATCCAAAAGCATGGGGCCGTAAGCCGGCCTGTCGCGCTTGCAATGGCCGAAAACGCCCTGAAAAAAAGCGGCGCTTTTTGGGCTTTTTCCGTTACCGGTTTTGCCGGGCCGGATGGGGGCAGCGAGGAAACGCCGGTCGGCACTGTCTGGACAGCCGTTGCCGGACGGGACGGAATTTCCCCGGGTTGCCTGTACTCCGACGCGAAAATGTTCCTTTTTGTCGGGGGCCGGAACGAAGTGCGGGAGGCCGCCGCCGCCGTAGCCCTGCAGGAGCTTCTGGAAAGGATCAGGCGCAGTTGAAGGCGGTAGTTGTTCCGGTTTTTCCGTAAAAATTTTTCACATACTTTGGGCAAAAGCTGGCATTTTCCCCCTTGATATTTTATCCTTAAAACTAAGGAGAAAAATATGATAATCAGATTTGTTGGCGGATTGTGGCGGCGTATTGATGGGAAAAACATCAAAAGTTTCAGCACTTATCAGGAAGCAGTGGAAAACAAGACCTGCTGGGAAGACATGAGCCCCCATTCTACAAGCGATGACATCGCGGATCAGTTGAAGGACTAAAATACTTCAAAGGCTGGCGATACAGAAACACGCTATCCATAAAAAGGCGCTAAAACAAAGCGCCTTTTTTTACGTCTCAAACAAAAGTTCCAATATGTCCAGTTTACAACCGCGCGTTCACGCCTTTTTAGCGAACCGCTCTTTCACTTCCCGGTGCGCTTCCATGAACCGGATAGAATCGCCCACTTCAAAGGGCTCCATGAACATTCCATGCGCCCCCCGGCGTATCCAGAGCTTTATCATCGGAATCCCTTCGCCTCGTTCGGTAACCGCCTGGCTTACTTCTTCCACATGGAGCACATCGTCCAGCTTAAACTCCAGCGCCGCGGGGTTGTTTCCCAGCGGATCGTAAATCAGGATGATTTTGCCCTTTTCCGTCGGGTGCTGCTTGGGATACCCCACAAAAGAAAGCGCGTTTTTCTGGCGGCTTTCGGAGTATTTGGCAATGTTGTTAAGCGGCAGGGATTCAAGATACGTCCTTGTAATTGGTATTCCTTTTATTTCCATACGCTTTTCCCTCTCGTTTACCGGTATTCTATGCTATAACTATACCCTCTTGTCCGGTGTTTTGCAACAATTTTTTTATTGCAACCAGCGCGAGCGGGCGCTACAGCGCAATCCCCTGATCAACGGGCACTACGGCCCCGTTGACGCTTGGGTTTTCCATAATGGCAAGGGCGGCGCGGGCAACCTGTTCCGTACTCAGGGGCCGCCCGCCGGGGCTTTTTTCCCGGTTGTAGCGCAAAAGGTCTTGCGAAACGTATTCTGTGTCGGTAAGGCCAGGGCATACCACATTGCACGTTACCCCCCGGCAGCCGGCGGTCTTTGCGGCGGATTTGGCGATTACCCCCAAGGCTGTTTTTGCCGCCGAATAAGCCGTGCTGGTAGTAAACCCCCGTATCGTGTCGGTGTTCGTTCCACCAAAAAGCAAAATTCTCCCCCAATTTCGTTCAATCATGCCCGGAATCGCCAAAGAAACCATAATGCCGGGGAAAACAAGGTTATCCTCGGACATTCTTTGCCAAAACTCCCCGTCCAGCGTCTCCAAGCTCCCCTGTTTAAAGGGCCCCCACGCGCAAACAAGGATATCAACAGGGGAACAACGGGAAAAAATATCCTCCGCCGCCTGAGGGCCGCGGATGGGAAGAAGAAAGCCCTCCCCTTTTCCCCCTATCGCTCTAAGGGCGGAGATGGTATCGTCAAGCCGCGTGCGGGATGAGCCGCCGTGGACGGTTACTTCAGCGCCCCTCTGCGCCAATGCCAGAGCTACAGCCCCGCCAATGCCGCCCGTCCCGCCCACAACAAGGGCTTTTTTGCCTGAAAAGGGCAAGGGGGGGCCGGAACACTCTTTTGCCAGCATATCTAGCAGTATTATACAGAAAATATGCCATATTGTCTGGTAGAAAAGCGGGTCTACTCCTATAATTTGTTATAGGAGTCAGCGTTACCAACAGGAGACCACCATTATGTTAAAATGCGCGAGTATCTTTACCTACGAAATTGACGATCCGCACACCGCCTTTACCGAAATTAAAACCCAGCTTGATCAGAAAATACAGCTATTGGAACATTCAGCCGGAATTATCATGTGCCACCCCGAATTTATCGCAAGCGGCGTTGTACGGCATATCTGTGAGAAACTGCCCTTTGATGTGGCAGGGGTTACAACAGCTGCGCAGGCAGTTAACGGCGAAGCCGGCGAGCTTATTTTGACCATTTTCGTGATGACATCGGACGATGTCTGGTTCAAGACGGGCATAACGGGAGGACTGGAAGAAGATATTGACGGGGCGGTAAAGAGCGCTGTTGACGGAGCGGCGAGCGGCGCTTGCGCGCCGCCTGCCATTGCCCTTATATTTCCACCGCTCATTTTTAAGCGCTCCGGCGACTCTTATGTAGAGGCAATGCGAAAAGCCATCCCCAACGTGCCGGTATTCGGCCCGATTGCCATAGACGACACGCTTACATATGAGTTAAGCGAAACCATCTATAACGGCGAAAACCACAGAACGGCGATGCCTTTTATACTGTGCTACGGCAATATTAACCCCCGCTTTATTGTCGGGACATTTCCCAAAGACAAGGCAATGCCGTACACGGGAGAAATCACAAAATCCTCTGGCTCCCTTGTTTCCGAAATCAATAACATTAACGCCTATAATTATTTTGAAAGCATTGGATTTGTAAACAACGGCGTTCTGGCTGAAAATTTAACGTTCGTGCCCTTCGCTCTCAGCCAAAAAAAGCGCTCAGACTATGACGGCATACCGGTTATACGTGGAATCGCTTTTTTTAATGAGGACGGAACGGCAGTGTTCCGGGGAGACGCTGATGAAGGCTCAACCTTTACCATGTTGGCAAGCGACAGTGAAGATGTGTTGTCGGCAACACGCAAAACTATCGAACAGATAAACGATTTGCCCGGTGTAAACGGCGCTGTTTTGTTTTCGTGCATTGGACGGCGCATGATGACAATGCACAACAACCATCTTTCGGAAGCGGAAACCGTAACTGATACGATACGTTCCGGTATCCCCTTTATTTTGGGCTATGCTGGCGGCGAAATCAGCCCGACTCTTGTCAGGGACGCTATCCCGACCAACAGGTTTCACAATTACTCGCTGGTCGTTCTTGTTGTTTAATGTAACAGCCGGTAGCCAAGGGCCGGAATCGAGATATATGCAAAGGCGGAGATGCTGGTTATGCTAAAATGCGCGAGTGTTTTTACCCACGAAATTGATGACCCTGAAAAGGCGTTAACTGAAATTAAGACACAGATGGATAAAAAATTAACCCTGCTTGATCATTCGGCAGGTATCGTTATGTGCCATACTGAATTTGTCGCAAGCGGCGTTTTGAAACACATCTGCCAAAACCTGCCCTTTGACCTTGCCGGAACAACAACCTCGTCGCAGGCGGTAAACGATGATACAGGGGAGCTTATCCTGACCATTTTTGTGATGACATCGGATGATGTCCGTTTCAGGACGGGCATTACGGACAGCCTGAATGACGGCATTGACGAGCCGGTAAAAGCCGCCTATGAAAAAGCTGCCGCAGCCGAGTCCGCCCTGCCCGCCCTTGCCATTGTGCTTTCACCATTCTCTATCGAAAAACATTCCGGGGACGCGCACGTAAGGGCGTGGAAAAAAATCATTCCCGGCACACCTCTTTTCGGGACGCTTGCCGTAGACGATACAGTGTCGTTTGAAAAAAACAGGGTTATTTACAGGGGCGCAGATACGAAAGAGGCTGCGGCTTTTGTGCTGTGTTACGGAAATATAACCCCCCGTTTTTTTATAGCAGCCCTGCCCCAAAACGACGCTATATCGCTGCAAGCCGTAGTTACAAAATCGAAAGGCAACTTCGTTCACGAGATTAATCACAAAAGCGCCCAAACATTCTTTGCCGATCTGGGCACTCCCGAAAGCATGATCACCGTGCCACTGATGGTAAACCTGCTAAATCAGGAAGATTATGACGGTATTCCTGTCATACGCGGACAGGCCGGCTTTACCGAGGAAGGAACGGGGATATTTTGCGGGGATGTTGACGAAGGCTCGACCGTTTCATTGGTCAAATTTGATTTTGATGATATTTTGTCCGCATCGCAGAAGGGGATTGAACGGATAAACACGCAGGCGGAGGTAAACGGGGCGCTTTTATTCTCCTGCATCTCCCGCCGGATGCTGCTTTTGGGAGCCGGAGCGCCCTTATCCGAGCTTAAGGCCGCAAAAGACACGATAAACCCGGATATCCCTTTTATGATGGGCTATTCGGGCGGCGAATTCTGCCCGACTTCAGTCAAGAACAATGTTCCCGCCAACAGGTTCCATAATTTTTCGCTGATCATTCTTGTTGTTTAGGCCGCAAACCTTTAAGGATAAAAAATGACTAGTACCGGCAGTGAAAATGAATTCGTCAGCAGAAGCGAATATGACGAACTGGCGCAAAAACTAAAAAACGCCGAGGTTGAAAAAAACAAACTGGCGCGCAGCCTTAGAACGCTTGTGAATCGTGAAGAGATAAGCAAGCTAAATGTTGATACCCAGATAAGGCTTAAAAAAATTATTGCCAACGAAAAGCAGAAGCAGGAAATGTACGTCCAGCTTCTGTTCGAGTCGATTCCTGATATTGTTTTTGTCTTTGACGAAAACTTAAAATTTCTTTTCGGCTCCAAATCCATATCAAAAATTATTGGGATAAGCGATATTTCCCTGCTTCGCGGGCGTGATCTGGATAACATCATAGAAAGATACCGCCCTTTTGCGTTTACCAAAGACGTTACGGCGGAAATAAAAAATATCGCCATGAACGGCAAGAATACCAGTCCCAAAAACATTTTCGCTATTTCTTCCGATGCCGGAAAATACGAACTTAGCATACGGCCCCTTTACAAAAACAGCCATGAGTTTACCGGCGTAGTGTTGTTTCTGCATGAAATAACCGCGATTGCGAAAGCGAAGGAAATCGCGGAACAGGCAAGCCGCGCGAAAGGCGATTTTCTGGCGAATATGTCGCACGAAATTCGCACCCCGATGAATGCCATTATCGGCATGACCTCCATTGGAAAAGCTGCCGTTGACATAGAGCGGATGAAGTACTGCTTCGCTAAAATTGATGACGCTTCACAGCATCTGCTTGGCATAATAAACGATATTCTCGATATGTCAAAAATCGAGGCGGGCAAGTTTGACCTTTCGCTTGAGGAATTTCATTTTGAAAAACTGCTTCAGAGGGTGATAAATGTAGTCAACTTCCGCATTGATGAAAAACGGCAAGCCCTTAGGGTGCTTATCGACAAAGACATTCCCGATACCTTGATCGCTGACGGTCAACGTCTGGCTCAAGCTATCGCAAACCTGCTTAGTAACGCCACAAAGTTCACACCGGAACACGGTTCAATCACCCTTGACACCCGCTTAATGGGCGAGGATAACAGCATCTGCACCATTAAAGTTTCCGTTACCGACACGGGGATCGGCGTAAGCGGTGAACAACAGATCAGCCTGTTCGATTCATTCCAGCAGGCCGAATCAAGCACGACACGCAGATTCGGAGGCACGGGACTTGGGCTTTCGATTTCCAAAAGCATAGTGGAAATGATGGGCGGCGAGATTTGGGTCGAATCCGAACTTGGCAAAGGCTCAACGTTTTCCTTTACATTTCAGGCGAAGCGTGGCATCGCCAGAAACTACGCTCTTTTGAATCATACTATTAGTCCGGGCAACATTCGCATTATGGTTATAGCAGAAGACCCATACATTCTGGCGTTTTTTCTGGGGTTTACGCGGGAGTTTGGCATTTTCTGCAATACCGCCTATAACGCCAATGACGCTCTTAAAACTATCGGCGAACACGGGGCGTACAATATTTATTTTTTTGAGTGGAACATGCCGGGTATTGACGGGCTTGATCTGGCAAGGGCGCTGAAAGAAAAGGCATCCGCGTTTGACAAGACTGTTGTGGCTATAGTTTCAACAATAGAATACAACACAATTGCGGACGAAGCAGGGGGGGCGGGAATTGATCATTTCCTTTCCAAGCCCCTGTTTTCTTCCCCGATCGCGGACATCATAAACGAATATGTTGGCAGTGAAAGGGAACAGGCAGCGCAACCACAGCGCGGGGCCGGGATTGAGTTTGAAGGAAGCCGCATATTGCTTGCCGAGGACATGGAGATTAACCGTGAGATTGCGCTCGCGCTGCTAGAGCCGATGCTATTGAACATAGACTGCGCCGCAAACGGCGTTGAAGCGGTAGATATATTTACCAAAAATTCCGGCGATTACGACATGATTTTGATGGACGTACAGATGCCGGAAATGGATGGATATGCGGCAACACGCCACATAAGATCGTTGGATTTTCCAAACGCGAAAACGATTCCCATCATTGCTCTAACGGCAAACGTGTTCCGGGAAGATATTGAAGGGTGTCTTTCGGCAGGCATGAATGATCATATTGGAAAGCCGATTGACGCTGAATCATTGTTTTCCAAGCTCGATCAGTACTTGCCCAAAGTCCGCCGAAAATAGACTATGCGCTTGTCTGAAGTGATAATTGTCCTTTCCCGGCCTGCCGAGGCGGGGAATGTGGGGGCTGTGTGCCGGGCCATGAAAAACATGGGGCTTTCCCGCCTGCGCCTTGCCGCGCCGGATTTCGCTGACGCAGGTGCGCTTTCCCACGCCGGGTCCGGTTACCCCGAAAATGAGGCCATTATCCGGGCCAGAGCTGTGCACGCCGTGGATGTTTGGGAAAGCGTGGAGGTATTTGATTCCCTGTCCGCCGCCGTCAAGGACTGCGCCCTGATCATCGGCACCACCGGCCGCAGGGGCCGCCGCCGCAAAGCCAGCATGAACCCGGAGGAAGCCGCAACTTTCCTTAAACAGCATCCCGGCCCTGCAGCCGTGGTCTTTGGCAACGAGAGATCGGGGCTTAGCGCTGAAGAAATCGGGCTCTGCAATTTTGCGTCCCACATTCCCGCAAACGAAGCTTTCCCTTCGCTTAATCTTTCCCATGCGGTCATGGTCTACGCTTACGAGCTGTCTAAAGCCTTGGCTCCCCAGCCTATGGCGACTGTTAAAGGCCAGTGGGTTCCTCTGCATCAGGAAGCGGTACATCTTCTGGCTCGGGAGTTGACGGATAACCTAGAAAGCCTTGGCTTCTACAAACAAGCAGGCAGAGAAGACCAAGAACGCTTTTTCAGGGATGTAGTTTCCAGAGCCGCCTTGACCAAAAAAGAAGCCGCTTACTTTGCCAGCATCATTGGCAAAGCAGCGCTATTAGCGGCAAAAAAACAGCGATAGTGAACTACCCCTGCTGGGCTTCGCTCGTTACAGCAACGTTTTTTTTGCCGTGCTTTATTGCGGCTTTGCAGGTCTTGCAAATCTTGACCTTACTTCCCCCCGCTTCCTGTTCGTAGAGTATCTTTACATTTCTTCTATTGCAGACAGGACATTCACCCCGGCCGCAGGAAACTTGATCCCGAATTCCCTTACCTCTGTGGGCCTTAGACATTAACTTCTTCTCCTATTTGCTGGAAGGTGATTTCCTTGCCTGTTTTTTGGCATCTTTCTTGGCTTTCTTATCCAACGCCTCATCCGGGTTCAACTTGTAATCAACCAGCTCAAGAATAACCATCTCCGCGGCATCTCCGGGGCGCTCGCCGAGCTTTATGACCCGGGTGTAACCGCCGGGCCTATCCTGCATACGAGGGGCAATGTCGGTAAAAAGCTTTACCACAATCCCCTCGTCAAAAACACGGCCAGAAACAATTCTCCGGTTGTGAACACTATCAACTTTGGCACGGGTAATAAGCTTTTCGGCGCTCCGCCTGATTGCCAGCGCCTTTGTTTTGGTGGTTCTGATCCGCTCATGCCTAAACAGGGAAGTAACCATGTTACGGTGCAGGGCTTTCCGGTGAGATACCATCCGCTCCAGAGGATTAAAGCCTCTTCTATGCTTCATTTTCTTCTTCCTTTTGGGATGTTACCCTAACTGCGTTTTTAAGGACATTTATATCGGTAATCCCCAAGCTCAAATTCCAGTCTTTAAGCTTTTCCTTAATCTCTTGAAGAGATTTTTTCCCGAAATTGCGGGTTTTGGCGATGTCATCTTCAGTTTTCCGGGTAAGCTCACCTATGGTTTTTATGTTGGCGTTTTTGAGGCAGTTTGAAGAGCGAACCGAAAGCTCCAGTTCCTCTACCGGGGTGTTGAGTATCTGGCGCACCCTGTCATCATCCTCGTCAAAGTCATCGCTTGACCCAAAACCGTTTTCATCGAAGTTGATAAAAACAGAGAAATGATCCTTGGATATTTTGGCAGCCTCCGCAAGAGCGTCTTCGGGCCTGATGGTTCCATCCGTCCATATTTCAAGTTCCAGCTTGTCGTAGTCGTTGCGTTGAACAACTCTGGTTGGAACCACGGAATACTTGACCTTCCTGACCGGGGAAAAAATGGCATCTAGGGGAATGGTTCCGATAACATCCACATAGCGCTCATTCACTTCCGATGAAACATAACCACGGCCAAGCTCAATCTGTATTTCAAAATCCAGACGGGCATTGCCCATGAGGGTCATTATGTGCTGCCCCGCGCTTAATACCTCTACTTGGCCCTGCCGGGCAAAGTCGCCGCTCTTTATCTCGCATTTGCCAGACCATTCATAAAGCAACACCTCCGATTCCAGATCGTCAGGAAGCTTAAGGCGTATCTGCTTGAGGTTGTTAATAACTTCAAGAGTGTCTTCCACAATGTTGGGGATGGTTTCAAACTCACTGGATACCATGTGGGCTGTTCCCGCTTCATCGTAGGAGGTAATCTTAACCGCCGTAATCGCATACCCCTGAATGGAAGAGAGGAGTACCCGGCGTAGAGTATTCCCCACCGTTGTACCGAATCCCGGTTCAAATGGAGCCGCAGTGAACTTGCCATAATCCTTTTTGAGATCGCTATGCTCAAAGGTAATACTTTTAGGGCGCTTGAATCCTTTTAGAAGGTTCTTACGGGCCATAGGGACTCCTTACTTAGAATAATGTTCGACAATCATCTGCTCCTTGACGTCCGCAAGATCGGTAATATCGCCGCGCCGGGGAACAGCAAGGAATTTTCCCTTCATTGTGTCGGGATCCAGATGAAGCCAAGGCATAACGCCGGACTTGCCGAATTCTTTCAGCGAGTCCTTTATGACAACCAGACCCTTGCTGGTCTCATCGATCTCTACGGTATCTTCCGGCCGGATCAGGTAAGAGGGGATATTAACCCGCTTTCCATTTACGTTCACATGTCCGTGAAGCACAATTTGCCGGGCCTGACTGCGGCTCACGGCAAAACGCAGCCGGTATACCACATTGTCCAGCCTCCGCTCCAAAAGGGCAAAAAGGTTTTCACCTGTGATCCCGGGCATACGCAGGGCCCTTTCAAAAAAGAGGCTAAACTGCTTTTCCTGCATTCCGTAAATTCGCTTAAGTTTCTGCTTTTCACGGAGTTGAAGGCCGTAATCAGATCTCTTTCCCGGGCGGACTTTGGGATCTTTGCCCGGAGTGGCGCGCTTCCTGTTAATTGGGCATTTGTCGCTTTTGCAACGATCCCCTTTAAGCATTAACTTTTTCTGTTCCGTCCGGCAAAGCCGGCAGACTGGCCCAGTATATCTTGCCATATATCCTTACCTCTCTATATCCGGCGCGTTTTTCGCGGCCTGCAACCATTATGCGGAATCGGAGTAACATCGTTAATAGATTTTACCTTGATACCCAAGACACCGAGCTGGCGGATAGCCGATTCCCGGCCAATCCCGGGGCCCTTAACATATACATGAACTTCCCTAAGCCCCACTTGCATGGCCTTTTGGGCGGCAGCCTCAGTCACGCTCTGCGCCGCGAACGGGGTTGACTTTTTGGCGCCCCTGAATTGAAGCTGCCCGGAACTCGCCCAAGAGACCGCATTCCCCATAAGGTCTGTAATGGTAACAATGGTATTGTTAAACGTAGCCTGAATATACACGTTCCCTTCGTATACGGACTTCTTCTCTTTCTTCTTTTTGACATTCTTGCTGCTGCTAGCCACTATTTCCTCCGACTACTTTTTCTTACCGGCAACGGTCTTCTTTTTACCCTTCCGGGTACGGGCATTAGTTCTGGTTCGCTGACCCCTAAGAGGCAGGCCCTTACGATGCCGAAGCCCCCGGTAGCACCCGATGTCCATAAGACGCTTGATGTTCAAGGCAACTTCCGTCCGAAGCCGGCCTTCAACTTTATAATCACTTTCAAGGATATTCCTTAACGTGTTGAGTTCTTCCTGAGAAAGATCATTGATCATCCTGACAGGATCGATTCTGGCTTTGACGCAGATCCCATCGGCACTGGATCTGCCGATACCGAAAATATAGGTCAAAGCGATATTAACGTGTTTATTCGGGAGGTCTACCCCCACAAGGCGCGCCATACTTTCTCCTAACCCTGCTTTTGCTTATGCTTCGGATTCTTACAAACGATGCGGATAATCCCGTCTCGCTTGATCAGCTTGCATTTATCGCAAATTGGCTTAACACTCGTCCGGACTTTCATCCATAGTCTCCTTCACCGGCCTTAAAAAAGCCCTACCATTAAAACAAATTTAGAACACTTAGTCAATAAAGAGTATCCCAAAACACCTTATAAATTCCGGCCCCGTATCCGCCCCTTCTTCGTTAATCCCTCATGATGATGCATCTTCAAGAAGCTTTCTATCTGGCTCATTGTATCAAGGTCTACCCCAACCATGATTAGAAGCGCAGTACCGCCCATAAGATAGGCGATTGAGTGGGGGAAGCCGAAAAGATACTGTATGAAGCTCGGCAGAACCGCAATCCCCGCCAGATACAGGGCACCAGGCAACACAATACGGTTAAGAATCTTTGTAAGGTATTCCTCAATCCTTTCAGAGCGTATCCCCGGTATGGAACCGCCGTTTTCCCGAATCTGCTTGGAAATCTCCACGGGGTTAAGCGTTACCTGAGTGTAAAAATACGCGAAAAACACTATCAGCAAGACGTAAAAAATATTGTGCAAAGCTCCGTGGGGGCTCAATGCCCGGGAAACCGCGGCCATCCACGCCACATCAGCCCCAATCATCGAGGCTATCTGAAGGGGGAATGTAAGGATGGATGAGGCAAAAATCACCGGAATAACTCCTGACGGGTTGATCTTAAAAGGGATAAAGGCGTTCGGCGCCCCCCCGTACATCCTGCGTCCCACAATCCGCTTGGCATAATTCACCGGAATTTTCCGTTGTCCCTGCTGTTCAAAGACTACCAGCGACACCACCGCCACGAACATGACAACAACAACTGCTACAAAAACGGGGTTGATTTCCCCCAACTGCACTAAAGTACCCAGCTCCCAAATAGCGGTAGGAAGCCTTGCAACAATGCCGGCAAAGATAAGAAGGGAAATGCCGTTACCTATCCCCCGTTTCGTGATCTGCTCGCCTATCCACATGAGAAACATGGTTCCGGTGGTAACGGTAATCACCGCGATAAACGTGAAAGAAACCATGCTTATGGATATGAGATTCTCCACTGTTTGGGAAATACTCCGCGCAAACTGGGTAACCGCGAGAGACTGAACCAGACAGATCCCGACTGTTCCTATTCTCGTGTATTTCTGTATCCTCTTTTTCCCCCCCTCTTCCTGAGAAATCTTTTTCAGCTTGGGAAAGACAATGAGGAGCAATTGCATGATAATCGACATTGATATATACGGCATGATCCCCAGCATAAATACCGAAAAATTCGAGAAGGCGCCGCCGGCAAAGAAATCAAGGTAATCGATAATGGGATTCCCCCCGGCATGGTGCAGATCAAAATACGCATTCAATTCACGAACATTGACGCCCGGTATGGGAATAAACGTACCTATTCTGAACACCACCAGCATCGAGAAGGTAAAGGCGATGCGCTCCCGGAGTTCCTTTATTCTAAAAATACCAACCAATGGATTAGCCATGTACCACCCTGTTTATTCTGCGGAATTTTCCGCGCTGGCCGCAAGTTTACCGCCTGCTTTCAGTATCTTTTCCTTTGCCGAACCGGAAACAGCGCTGATGTTAAACACAAGTTCTTTCGTCAAGTCCCCGTTACCCAAAATTTTCACCGCAGACGTAGGCGTAAAGCTCCCGCCTTTCTTCCTTCCTTTGATGAGTCCCTTGTCATGCAGGGAAGCCTCGTCTACCGTTTCGCCATCCTTGTAGCGCTTGTCTATCTCAGCCAAGTTTACTATTTGAAAACTCTTTTTGAAGGGGTAATTGGAAAACCCCCGCTGAGCCAAGCGCCGGTAGAGCGGCATTTGACCGCCTTCAAACCCGCCGTACGTTTTGCCGCCGGAACGGGATTGCTGTCCTTTATGCCCCTTCCCGGCAGTAGTCCCTCGGCCAGAGCCCTGCCCCCGGCCCACTATCCGTCTACGCTTGTTAGCGCCTTCGGGGGCGCGCAAATTAAAATCGTGAGCCATTATTTAATCTCCTCGACCGATACCATATGGGATACCACCTTCACCATCCCCAAAATAACCGGGTTCGCTTCCTGTTCGACAGAAGAACCGATCTTCCGTAAACCCAAGGCCCGGACGGTGGCCCGCTGTCTGGGCAGAGTACCAATAACGCTCCGGATCAGCTTAATTCTGATTTTCACCGCCTACCCCCAAAATTCCCTGAGGGACTTGCCCCGGTTCTTCGCCACCGCACGGGCATCCAGCATCTTACTGATACAGTCAAACGTAGCCTTAACAACATTGTACTGGCTGGAAGCCCCAAGAGACTTGGAAAGGACATCCGTAATGCCCCCGGCTTCCATAATTGCCCGCACAGGCCCTCCGGCAATGATCCCCGTACCGGAGCAAGCCGGTTTCAGAAGCACCCGGGAAGCCTTAAAAGCCCCTTTGATCTCATGGGGGATGGTTCCGTTCTTTATGGGCAGAAAAATCATATTCCGCTTTGCCTTTTCGATACTCTTGCGGATGGCTTCCGAAACATCGTTGGCTTTACCAAAACCGTAGCCTACTTTGCCTTTCCGGTCTCCAATAACCGTCAGGGCCGAGAAAGAAAACCTGCGCCCGCCCTTGACAACCTTGGCGGTGCGGTTGAGTTTAACCAGCTTTTCTACGAATTCTTTGTCCGGGGCATCCCTGTCGCGGGATCTTTCCCGATCCCGGCCCCTGCGACCATGAGACTCAGGTCTTCCTTCTCCCCTCGAAAATTTTTCCGATTCCTGCACGTTCTCCATCCCGCCCCCTAAAACTGAACCCCGGTTTTCCGGGCTCCGTCGGCCATCGCCTTCACGAGGCCGTGATACAAGTAGCCATTTCTGTCAAAAACAACGGCCTTGATGTTTTGCTCAAGGAGCCGCTTTCCCATAACTTCACCAAGCTGAGCAGCGCCAGCCACTGTGGCTTTAATGCTCTTAAGCTCTTTCTCCAAAGTAGAGGCCGATGCCAAGGTATGGCCTTTGACATCATCAATTATCTGAATCGAAAGGGAACGGTTGCTCTTAAACACCGTCATCCGGGGCCGTTGGGCCGTACCGGCTATCCGCTTGCGGATATGCACCTTCCTTTTGAACCGTTTTCTGTCTTTCTCAACCATCTTTCGCAGCATGATCCTACCCTACTTAACGCCGGATTTACCGACTTTCCTTCTGATTTGCTCGTCCTCATACCGCACACCCTTGCCCTTATACGGCTCAGGCGCCCGGAGCTTGCGAATTTGGGAGGCAAACTCCCCTACCCTCTGCTTGTCAATACCGCTAACCACGATTTTACCGCCATCAGCGGTAACAGCCAAGCCATCGGGAATACCCACATAAATATCGCTGGAATACCCCAAGCTCATCATTAAAAGGTTCCCCTGAACTTCCGCTTTATAGCCGACTCCGGTAACGATAAGGGTGCGGCTAAAGCCGGTAGAAACCCCGATAACCATGTTGTTCAGCAAACAGCGATAAAGCCCATGAAAAGCCTTGGTTTGCTTCTCCTCGTTGGGGCGGCTCACAATAATTTCCTCTCCCTTATCCTCAAACTTGATAACGGAGTGGTACTTTTGGGTGAGCTTTCCCTTTGGGCCTTCTACAGTCATCATTTCATTAGCGAAACTGACCTTTACACCCCCGGGAACTCTCACCGGTATTTTTCCGATACGCGACATAAACCCCTCTTACCAGACAGTACAGATAATCTCGCCGCCGACCTTCTTTTCGGCAGCCTTTTTGCCGGTAGTAACCCCCTGAGATGTAGAAACAATGAGGGTTCCAAAACCGTTTATTACCCGGGGCATATTCTTATACCCCATATAAACCCGGCGTCCGGGCTTGGAAACTTTTTCAATTCCGTGAATAGTTGGGCCGGTTTTCTCGTCATATTTGAGAAAAACCCTGATTATACCGGCCCCATCATGGTTTGTCTTCTTAAAATTCTTGATATACCCTTCAATCTTCAAAATCTTGACTATCTCAAGCTTCAGCTTGGAGGTTGGGATATCAACTTTTTCATGTTTTGCCATTCCGGCATTCCGGATTTTGGTCAGCATATCCGCAACGGGATCAGAAACGCTCATCCTTTCCTCCTACCAACTTGATTTTGTAACGCCGGGAATAAGTCCCTCGCTTGCGAGCTTACGAAAACACAAACGGCACATCTCAAACTTGCGAAGATACCCCCTCGCCCGCCCGCATATACGGCAACGGTTGACCTTTCTTGTCTTATATTTTGGCGTTCTTTGCGCCTTAATCATCATTGCTTTTCTTGCCATTAATTCCCCCTATTTCCTGAACGGCATACCGAACTTGGAAAGAAAGGCCTTAGCCTCCGCATCTGTCCGCGCCGTCGTTACGATGGCGATGTTAAGTCCGGCTACACGTTCAATTTTATCGAAGTCAATTTCCGGAAAAATAATCTGTTCCGTTAACCCCAAGGAATAATTCCCATGCCCGTCGAAAGCATTCTGGCTAATCCCCCGGAAATCCTTAACACGGGGAAGGGCCACATTCACAAGCCGGTCAAGGAATTCGTACATCATGGCCCCCCTAAGGGTAACTTTTGCGCCTATCTCCTGACCTTCACGAATCTTGAAATTCGCAATACTCTTACGAGCCTTCGTTTTTATCGCCTTCTGCCCGGTAATGGTAGTAAGATCTTCGACAGCGGCATCAAGAAGCTTTTTGTTCTGAAGCGCTTCGCCTACGCCCATGCTCACAATGATTTTCTCAAGCCGTGGCATCTGCATGGGCGTCTTGTAGTTGAATTCCTTAATCATCTCAGGGGCAATCTGCTCCCGGTAGGTTTTCTTAAGCCGGGGTATGTAACCTTTTGCCGCTGCCATTATAGTACCTCCCCGCATTTTCTGCAGACCCGGGTCTTGGTTTCCCCTTCAATCTTGTACCCAATCCGGGTGGGCCCGCATTTCTTACATACAACGGCTACATTGGAAGAGTGAATAGCCGCCTCAATTTCGATGATACCGCCCCGATCTGACTGCTTCCGGCGTTTCTTCGCCTTTTTGACGATATTAACGCCGTCTACAACCACCCGGCCCTTGTCCCGAAGGATTTTGAGTATTTTCCCCCGTTTGCCTTTATCCTTGCCTGCGATAACTTCAACGGTGTCTTCTTTTTTCAGTTTAATCTTATGAGCCGTTTCTGTCATATTCCGCTCCTACAAAACCTCCGGGGCAAGGGAAACGATCTTCATAAAATCGCCCTTTTCCCGCAACTCACGGGCCACAGGCCCAAAAATACGCTTGCCTTTCGGATTCAGCGCCGCATCTATGATAACACAGGCATTATCGTCAAACCGGATATACGTGCCATCGAGTCGGCGGTATTCCTTATGGGTTCTTACCACCACCGCCCTTTCAACGGTTCCCTTTTTGATAACCGAAGTGGGCAGGGCGTCTTTTACGGCAACCACAATAATGTCCCCAATTCCTGCATATTTGCGCCTTGTCCCGCCAAGAACCTTGATACACTGTACGGTCTTGGCGCCTGAATTGTCCGCTACATTCAGGAAAGTTTCCACCTGGATCATTGTTTTCGCTCTCCCTCTGCCTTATTTGGCCCTTTCAAGGATGGCGTCCAGCCGCCAGCATTTTTCTTTGCTGATTGGGCGGCACTCCACTACCCTTACACGGTCGCCGACTTTCACTTCGTTCTTTTCATCATGGGCCTTCAACCTTTTGCTCCGCACCACATACTTCTTGTACAACGGATGCAAGGCCTTGGTCTCCACAGAAACTACGATGGTTTTGTCCATCTTGTCGCTCTTGACAATACCCACAAACTCCTTTTTGCCGCTCTTGGCCCGAAGGGGTTTGTTTACCCCGGAACTCTCAACGGAAATCACTTCATCAGACACAATATGCTCCTTTACGCCTTCGGGGCCTTCGCCGCAGACAGCTCATGCTGCCGGATTAGGGTCTTTACGCGGGCTATTTGGCGGCGCATATCCCGCTTTTGCAGGGGGTTGTCCACGTGCCCGATAACCATCTGAAACCGTAAATCCATATATTTTCTGGAAAGCTCATCACGCTTCGCCTTGAGTTCCGGAAAAGAAAGATTCTTAAACGAATTTTTCATACGTAATCCTTAACCGCCCAGTTCCATATCTGAACGGGCAACAAACTTGGATTTGATGGGAAGCTTGGCTCCCGCAAGGGTTATAGCCTCTTCAGCGAGAGTTCTATCAATGCCCCCCAGTTCAAACATTACCGTTCCCGGTTTGACAACCGCAACCCAGTATTCCGGCGCCCCTTTCCCTTTACCCATGCGGGTTTCGGCAGGCTTCTTGGAGAATGGTTTGTCCGGAAAAATCCGAATCCAAAGCTTGCCGCCCCGCTTGATATGTCGGTTCATGGCGACACGAGCGGCCTCGATCTGCCGGTTGGTGATCCACATCCTATCCAGCGCAACCAAGGCATACTCGCCAAAAGCAACACTGTTTCCACGGGTAGCGTTCCCGGGCATATTTCCACGTTGTACCTTGCGGCGTTTAACACGCTTCGGACTTAACATTCATCAATCTCCTATTGACCGGCAGTCGCCGGAACCCGGCCCTCAGTTCGCGGGCCTTCTGTTCTCTGACCGGGAAGCCTGTCCCGCCGCTTACGAAGCAGGGCGCCTGCGTCCTCTTTTTGTTCCTTGCCGTACTTCATACCGTTATAGACCCAAACTTTCACACCAATGGAACCAAACGTAGTGTGGGCTTCGGCAAAGCCGTACTCTATGTCCGCTCTGAGGGTGTGCAGGGGAATACGCCCTTCCTTGGACTCTTCAGTACGGGACATTTCCGCACCGCCCAAGCGCCCTGAAAGGCGGATCTTAACACCTTGGGCATTGCCCTTTTTTATGGCATTGGTAATGGCCTGCTTCATGGTTCTTCTGAAACTGGATCGGGCCAAAAGCTGACGGGCAACATTCTGGGCAATAACCTGAGCATTGTTGTCCGCATTCCGCACTTCCTTGATCTTGATTTGTACCTTTTTAGATACTTGTCTCTGGAGTTCCGAGCCAATCTTTTCGATGTTGGCGCCTTTGACCCCAATAATGACTCCCGGCCTAGCGGTATGGATCGTAATGGTAATCCGCTGAGGATGCCGGATAATTTCCAGTTCCGCAATGTCAGCGCCCTTTGTTTCCGGCATATTCATGATAAGCTTGCGAAGCTTAAGGTCTTCATGAAGGGTATCAGCATACTCTCTGGGATCCACATACCACCGGGAAGCCCACGTTCTATTGATCCCGACCCGCAATCCGATCGGGTTTACTTTCTGGCCCATTAATTTTCCGCCTTTCCGGAAGATGGCTTCCGGCTTTTCGCCACATTTTCGGCGTTCACTGTCTCGTCAACTACCACGGTGATATGGCACATCCTCTTCATTAGCATATCCGCCCTGCCTCTGCCCCGGAACCATACCCGCTTCATCCGGGGGCCTTCGTCAACGGAAATTTCCTTGATATAGAGCATGTCTTCCACGAGCTTTTTATCCCTGTTCAGGGCATTGGAAGCGGCGGAAACCATCGTTTTTCTGATAAGCCGCGCGCCCTTGTGGGGCATATTTTCCAGAAGCGATACCGCCTCTGTGTAAGGCTTCCGCCTAACCAAGTCCGCCACCGGACGGATCTTGTAAGGGGAAACAATCAGATACCTTGTAATGGCCCTATAGCCTGTTTTCTCTTTATTTATCGCCATCCTGATACCCGCTTATTTCCCGGCCTTTTTGTCCGACCCCGCATGCCCCCGGAATATCCGGGTGGGAGCGAATTCGCCCAATTTATGACCGACAAGATTTTCCGTAATGTATACGGGAATCCATGTTTTACCGTTGTGGACAGAAATAGTCCCGCCCACCATTTCTGGAATAATGGTGGAACAGCGGGAATAGGTTTTTACCATCCTCCGCTCTCCGGATTTGCTCAACTCCAATACTTTTTTATACAGGCTCTTCTCAATGAAGGGCCCTTTCTTAATGGACCTTGACACCCTGCGCTCCTACTTTTTCTTGCCCCGGCTCACTATGAACCGTGATGAAGGCTTATTCTTTCTTCTGGTTTTAAATCCCTTGGTCGGTTTCCCCCAGGGGGTAACCGGATGCTTACCCTTGCTCTTTCCTTCGCCCCCGCCGTGCGGGTGATCCACCGGATTCATCGCCATGCCCCGAACTGTGGGGCGAATGCCCAGCCAACGGTTACGGCCAGCTTTGCCGATAACCACGTTCATGTGATCCCCATTGCCGACAGTACCGATGGTGGCGTAGCACTTCTTGAAAATCATGTGCATTTCACCGGAAGGAAGCTTAAGGGTAACGTAGTCCCCTTCTTTCGCCGCAACCAGTGCCCCCGTACCCGCAGAACGGACTATCTGCCCCCCCTTGCCAAGGGAGAGTTCCACGTTATGAACCACAAACCCCAAAGGAATATTTTCTAAGGGAAGCGCATTGCCCAGTTCAATGGAGGCATTGGGCCCGCTTAGAACCTTCGCGTTCACTGTAAGTCCTTGGGGCGCAATGATATACCGTTTTTCACCATCGGTATAATTGATAAGGGCGATATTAGCGCTCCTATTGGGATCATACTCAATAGACGCAACTCTGCCGCTTACACCGATTTTGTCACGCTTGAAATCGACAATCCGGTAAAGCCGCTTATGACCGCCGCCTTTGTGGCGAACACTAATCCGGCCAAAATTGTCCCGGCCAGCCCGCTTTTTCCGCCCCCGTATAAGGGACTTTTCTGGCTTGGCGCCGGGGGTTAATTCAGAAAAATCTAGGCTTTGCCAAGTCCTCATCCCCGGCGTTACCGGCTTATATGTTTTAATTCCCATAAGATTTTTCCTTACACGCCCTCAAAAATGCTGATTTTTTCGTCTTTGGGAAGCCGGACTATGGCCTTCTTCCATGACGAAGTATATCCAGACCGGGAACGCAACCGTTTGGGCTTGCCGCCCACAACCATTATATTACAAGAAATGGGGTGCACATTGTAAATTCGGCGCAACGCTTCCTTTACCTGTATTTTGGTCGCCTTGGGGTCTACCTTAAACACATACTTCCCCTGCTCCCGAAACGAGTTGGCCTTTTCCGATAGAACCGGCTCTATAAGTATCTGCTCGTATTCTCTCATTCTCCGGCCTCCTTGCAGGCGTAAAAGTCGTTAAGCTTCTTCGCCGCGCTTTCCGTCATAATAATATTGCGGCCATAGAAAAGATCATGCGCCCGAAGCCTTGAGTGGGAAAGAAAACTGAGCCACGGTACTCTTCTCCCCGCCTGCTTAATCTTCCTTACCACCGGAAGCACATCAGCGCGGTCATCCACGCCAACCTTGTCGTTCACTTCTTCGCCCCGGAGAATCAGCACGGTGCGCTCTCCTTCGCTGAAGTTTTTCAATATCCCGCACAGGTCTTTGGTTTTTCCAGAATCGACCGAAAAATCCTCGATAATTTTGAGGGTGTCGCTTTGGGCTTTCAGGCTCAGTATGCTTTTCATCGCAAGCCGCTTCGCTTTTTTGGGCATGGAATACGAATAATCCCTGGGCTTGGGGCCGAATATCGTGCCGCCGCCCACCAAGATGGGGCTCTTTTTGTCCCCACGGCGGGCCCGACCAGTGCCCTTCTGCTTGTAGGGCCTAGCATTAGAGCCGTGAACTTCGCCACGGTCTTTAGTGCTGGCATTTCCCTGCCTTTTATTGGCAAGTTCGTTATTAATGGCGTACCAGATCACATCTTCATTTACCGGAAGGCCGAAAACGGCATCCGCTAACTCGATGCTTCTTAGTTCCTTGCCATCTACGGAATATACTGTCCGATTCATCATACTACCCGTTTATCCTTACCATCGCCACAAAGCTATCTCTTTACAGCGGCCCTAACCACTACGAGCCCTTTATTCACTCCGGGAACAGCGCCCCGGATAAGCACAAGCTGCTTTTCCATATCAACCTTTTCGACCTTCAGGCTCAAAGTTGTTACCCGCTCCCGGCCCATGCGACCGGGCATCTTCTTGTTCTTGAAGGTTCTGTGAGGGTAGGTATTCTGCCCTGTAGAACCGGGTTCCCGGTGAAACTTAGACCCGTGAGTCTTGCGGCCACCCTTGTGACCGTACCGTTTCACAACTCCCTGAAAACCCTTTCCCTTGGAAACTCCGGTTACGTCTACGTAGCGGATTCCATCAAAAACTTCAGCCCCGAGCTTATCCCCGGGCGAAACCTCTTTTTCAAAATCCCGAAACTCCCTTATGGTTCTTTTCGGAGAAACACCTTCCGGAAACTGTCCGGCGTAGGGCTTGGACACCCTGTTCTGTTTTACGTCATCTATCCCAAGGAGTACCGCTTTGTAGCCGTCCTTTTCCTCGGTTTTCTGGGCGACAACCACATTCGGCTCGATACGCACAACCGTTACCGGAACCAAATTACCCGTTTCATCAAAAACTTGAGTCATCCCCACTTTTTTGGCCATAAGACCCAGCATTACAAACTCCTACTGCTTAATCTCCACGTCCACACCGGCCGGGAGCTCCAATTTCATAAGCGAATCCATCACTTCCGAGGAAGGATTTATGATGTCGATCAGGCGCTTGTGGGTTCGCATTTCAAACTGCTCCCGGGCCTTCTTGTTGACATGCGGAGAACGAAGCACCGTTACCTTGTTTATCCGGGTAGGAAGGGGAATAGG
>Ga0123355_10002358_pt1 | contig 26678 bp, 16 predicted proteins | sample TergutEmb28metaG_3_FD_89872 | JGI IMG/M metagenome (GOLD analysis project Ga0123355, IMG submission 89872) | Embiratermes neotenicus P1 segment gut microbial communities from Petit-Saut dam, French Guiana - Emb289 P1 | ecosystem: Host-associated > Arthropoda: Insects > Digestive system > Gut ... | reverse complement strand
TCTTTGTGCCTTCATGAAATTTAAAAAAAATTCTTGTACCTTTAACTGTACTACAACTTAGTTAAAGCTACGTTTTTATCACGCTAAATGTAAAAAAAAATAAAAACGTAACTGGGGGGGGGGGGGATGCCCACCATTATTTTTGAACCTTTGAATAGTTTCATTTTGGCTACAGAGTTGAAGAGGATCAAATAAAATGTTGGGGTAAGAGTGTGGAAAGTGGTGTATGCATATTAAGGACTTGTTCGAACCGAAATTCCCTTCTTTATAACTTGACTCCTTCATAAATTAAAAAGTCCCAACACTCATGGTCGATTTTGCCTCCCCCCAGTGTTATTCACCAAGCCATGCCTATGGATATTTGTGCTAGTTATCAGAATGTGATAAGGCTACCGTCATCGCAGCTTTTATACAGCCAGGCAGGGTTGTGAAGGAACGTCTCTTATAATATGACACACGTAGTTAAATGTAGCAGGACCCGGACAACTCAACCAGTTTCGTAACTTGCTATGGTCTTGACGACTCCAAAACTGAGGTTCAGTCTCCGTCGGAGGCGGATAACTTTTCTCTTTTCCACGGTGTCCAGACAGGTTCTGGGTTCAAAACGTCATCCGATCCAGTGGTTACCGGAATTTTTTAGCTGGGGTTGAAACAGCCGGGATATGACGCCAGCAACTCACTTATCTCTAGCGCCGAAGGTAAGCAGAGCCAAGGCTCGATATGGTCAGAATTGCGAATCCATCACAGCCTATGTTTGATAAATCATGAGTCAAGTTAGCACCATGTACAGTTTGCACGACAACGTAAATTCCGTTATATATCACATAATCAAGCGTCTAGCCCTTCATATGGATGAATATTTCAATGCCATCGCAGAAGGGTTCACTGAAGGCTGTCACTTCTCATTCATATAGCCACCATCCAATTCTGCCCCCTTCTGCAGAATTCACGCGATAATTAAAGTTGGCGTGAGCTCCCTCTTGTTAAGCTTGTGACACTGAAGCACTTTCATCTAACCCTCTTAAAGTGTGAAATACGGTACACTGCTGTTGAACCCCATGTGGGTTGCATGTCGAAACACTACCGACCCCTACTCACACCGCTGATGAGTGTGTGTCAGGAGCGGATGGTAGGCAGTTCGTGTACAACGTATCAGTTTGCACACTCTGCGTGATGGTCATGAAATTCGCCTGTGGAGTTTATTGATATTGTTATCTCTCACGGTGTCACGTATACTTTATATCGGATGTGATTTAACTCTCTAAAATGAAGTGGCTAAATTGTGTACCACCTGCTTTGACAGTAAGAACTACATTTTGTCCACACGGTGTATTTATGTGCTTGGTATTATCTGTTCTCAAAACAAATAGCGATTACTTCCGTAAACCAAATTAAACAGTTGGTGCTCGTAATGGAGACTCAGTGTTCAAATGAGGGCCATATTCTCAGTTTTATATTGTGTAAAGAACTTTGTTTGTTTCAAAGTTTCGAAAGAACGAACTGCTTCTTTCTTCAGAGTGAGTGCATTTATATAATTGGACGCTGTGATGTCAGTTATATTTATAAGTACACACACACACACACACACATACACACACACATACACTACCGACTTATTTCTTTCACAACATTCCGATAACATCCACCTGGACCAATTAAATCAACCTAAAGATGAGCGACGAGCGCACAAAGCTTACTACATCGGAAGAACACCCAAAAGATGATCACTGCTTGAAAATAACCGCCATGAAACTCGCTTTGTTATATTTGAGATAGTAAAGGTATTTCTAAATGTTGTTTAGATGAATCTCAAGCTTGAAATGGTTTTGAGAGACAAATTTCACAGCCGTAAATAAGAGCAGAAAAATAATATTTACTAACATCAGCGACTCATACAAAACCTTAGAAAAGCCTACAGTGGCACCTGTACCAAAAGAGAAAGCCGTTGCAAGGTAATGTCCGTAAGAAGAATACTGTCTTCTTGAATGTGACGTCGTGTATTCTGGTAGAAATAAACCGACGGTCGTGAAGAACGTTCTGTCTTGGTCACTGTCCTCCGAGACGTCGATATTTAGCTACTACACTACACCTCGTCATATGCACTAGACAGTAGCATAATGGTTACAGTCACCATCGTGACAACGCTAAACTGCATGGAGATTCTGTGAAAGCTGAAAAAGGATATGAAACGTCCTTACTGCAGACAGAACAGTGTGCTTCGTCTGATCCATCCCCACAGCCGTCTCGCCCGGAGCAGACGATTGCATCGGATCTGCAGCGCCCATTCGCACACTGGAATGGGCAATATCCAGACCTCCTCCTGGTGCGCGCCTTGCAGGCGTCTCGGGGCTCATCGCTGCCGTCTCTACACATCACCATAGCGTTGCAGAATTCATACTCTGGCAAACAGCGCCCGTCCGAACATCTGAACGTGCGTTCTGGACAGCCTGTAAAGGTTTAATAGCAACAACTGGAGACATAAATTGCTTTAAGTTTTAAGGAAAAGTGGTAATCATAGATACCACCTTTTAGCATTAATAAACTCTACAGTAATGTAGTTATACATTCTGTATGCTGCTCACAATAAATTTTTTCCCTTTCTCCCCTGCACAGAATCAACGTGTTGCTCTTGGTAACTGAGAAACCATTTGTTCTCCGCGAGATAGGGTGTAAGTACTAAAATAAAACGTGCATAAAATTTTTGCTATAAAATAGCCGTGGCTCCGGCTGTTAGTCGCTGGCCTCCCACCGCGGGGACACAACTTCAATCCCAGGCCACTTTCGATAGACAAAGTGCAAATGGGGCAGACTTTTCTACGAGTACTTCGCTTTTCCTCTATCAGTATCATTTCATCAATGCTCCATAATCCTCTTCATTTCCATGCTGCTGTTACCAGCTGGATAAAAAGGCGAAGCCTGGGAACCCTCCAAAAATCAATAGTCTTTTGGAAACCGGAGCACATTACATTGCATAGAAATAAATTTTACTTCTGTTTGAGCTGTGATGCTGTTAACGTCTTGCGACCCACATAAACTTAATGAAGCTTACTCTTTTCTCAGAATAAAATACGTAATTTTTTCTCCGGATTAATTAAGCACCACGATACGAAGGCGTATAGTGGAGTCCGTGCATTGTTAACCTCAGCTCTTAAGGGGGAAAATAGTTTCATTCATCGCCCATCTTACTTCAAGTGCCAGAATTCTCGTTATCCACTGAATAGAAGCCTGCCTGGGCACCAGAGCCGGTCTGAATGCTGTAGAAAAGAAAATCTCTTTCCCTTCCAGGAATCGAAGATCCAGATTGGACTATGCTGACTCACTCAGAATTCAACACAACACGATATTCGTAACGTAATATGAAGCGTATGTGTTAGATATATTAACCCAACTTTTTAAAATATTCTCTCTTACGTAGTGGGCTGGGTAGCGTAAACGGTGTAGCGACTCGCTAAGGGCTGGGCAGTCTGGGGTTCGAATCCCGGGGGGAAGGGGGGCGAGTTATTCCCCACTTGTCCAGACTGGTCCTGGGGCCCACCCACCCTCCTGCAAAATGGATACCGCATCTCTTCCCCAGGAGTAAAGTGGCCCGGGACGTGGTGTTGACCACCCACCCCTGTCTAGCGCCGAGTTTAAAGAAAGATTACAGCTTTGTCTCTACTCCCCCTCTAGGCGTTCACAGTTAGTTCTAGGGTGAATTTTACCTTTACCTTTTGTCTCCTACTTAACTCCGAAGCCATTATTGAGAAACAAAGATTCTCTCAATCATGAAATTTTACCGCGTTTTATAAAGTCTAAGAATTTATAATAACTTCATTGGAAACAACCACTGTAATCCTGTCTTGAGTCTGTTCAATCAAGTCCAAATTATAGCAATATAAAACCAATTCTTATAACACCCTCCCATTCGCACTTATATCCTTCACTTCGTCTCTTACTTCAGATTTACTTACTTACTCTATGGAGCAGAGTCCTTCTTGAGAAGCTAAGAAGTTTTCAGCTAGTCAAGAAATTACCCGCATTTTATGGAACCGGAAGGTTCTTTACCGCATTCACAAGTGTCCGCCACCTGTCCCTATCCTGAGCCAGCTTATTCCAGTCCATAAACACACATCCCACTTCCTGAAGATCCGTCTTAATATTATCTTCCAATCTACGCCTGGGTCTCCCGGGTGGTCTCGTTCCTTCAGGTTTCCCCACCAAAACCCTGTATACGCCTCTCCTTTTCACCATTCGCACTACATACCTCGCCCATCTCACGGGGGTGCCAAACTCAATGAGATATTATACAAAACCTCCCTCCAAACTGAATCGTAAGCTTTCTTGAAGTCTATGAAGAGCTGATGCGCTGCTTCATTGTATTCCCACTATTTCTCAAGTATTTTAAGGTGGCAGAATATATGATGAGTAGTTAACCTGTTACGTCAAAATCCACACTGATGATCTCCAATAATTTCCTCTGTTTATGGAGTTAACCTTGAGAGCAGGATGTAGGATAAAATTTTGTATGTAGTTGGCAAAAGTGATATGCCCCTAAAATTACTATAGTCTGTTTTATCGTCCTTCTTATAGATAGGTATAATAATCGATTCCTACCACTCCTCAGGCAATTTCTCCTTATTCCAAATAAAAATAATAAGTTTATGGATCTCAGAGCGAATTGTCCTACCTCCTGCCTTAATAAATTCTGCTGGGATTTGATCAATACTTGGTGATTGTGACTTTTTAGCTTTTTAATAGCCAACTCAACCTCAAAGGCACTTGGCTCAGGCTCTAGTGGTTCTGCTGTGTGTAATTCTATCTGCCTAACATCATTAACACCATGTATATTCAGTAGCTGAGAGAAATAGTTCCCCCACTTTCCAAAATACTGTAGGGTCTGCAACCAAATCACCTTTCTCATACTTTACTATATAAGTTTTAGGCTGGTAACTCTTCTTAAAGACATTGATGCCCCTATACAAGTCCCTAATATTTTTTATCTTACTATTAGTTTCAAGTCCCTTAATTCTAGCTTTCAGATATCATTCTTTTTGTTCCTGAAATGTCTGCTAGCATCATGTCTTACATGGTTCAGATTATCTACATTGCTTTGGCTTGGATTCTGTATTCACTGCATTTTAGCCTGCTTCCCTTGTTCTAAAAAACCTAAACATTCTTCATCAAACCATAGTTTAATCTCCTTCAATTCGTGCAGTCTTAGACCATCTTTAGCAGAGGTTTTGATATTTTATTTAACGTTCTTCCAAGCCATATTTATGTCCTCGTCATCACTTACGTTCTCCAAAGCTGCACAACTCTTCGCTATTTCAATCTGTTAATGTTTCCTAAACTCCAGCTCATTTAGATTCCTGAGATTAAATCTTTCCCCATCAAACATCTGTGCTGCTTGTTTACTTAATTTTTTCCTAACTTTTGCAACTACCAGATATTGATCGGTGTCACAGTCAGCTCCCCTGCAAATTCGTCCATGTAGTATATTCGACTGTCATCTTGTGTATATCAATATGTGATCAATCTTGTTGTGAGTCTTCCAATCAGGAGAGTTTCAGGTGTACTTATGAATGTTTCGATGTGGGAACATCGTGCTCGTAACTACAAGATTTTTTGATGTGGCGAAGTTTACTACTGTAACACCATTATCATTACTATCCTGATGTAGACTCTCATTCCCAATTGTCGGTTTAAAAATATTCTTTCTCCCCACTTTTACATTAAAAACTCCCAATGGAATTTTCATTTGGTACTAAGGAAATGATCAAAAACCTGCTTTAATTTCTCATAAAAATTGTCTTTTGAATCATCACTTTCCTCCTCAGTTGGTTCATGCACATTCAGAACATTGGTATTACACCAACGACCTCTCAGAACTATATATGACATCTTATCGCTAACAAACATACTCTCTTTACTGCTGATATTATTCTGTAGTGTACAAACAACCTTGTTCCCAACTGATAATTTTCTTTTACTTTGCCATAGAAAAAAGTTATAGTCCCCTCTTTGTCCTAACTGACTTCCTGGAGAAACACTAAATCTAATTTGTATCTTCGTAATTCCCTCGCTGTTGCTCTAAGTGATCCTGCCCTATACAGGCTCATAACATTCCACGTACCAAATCTTATGTCCCTTTTTCGTTGCTTCTTACTTCAGGTTTACCTGACTAAACTCTTGTGCGAATTCTCACCTCAATGCATGCTACAAGACACCCATTCCTTTTTTATTTATTTGATGAACATAGTAGGTGTAATCTAGAATAATTATCGGGAAACACGAATCCTGCTCTTTTCTGTTTTCACCACCTTTCCCGTTATTTCTTCTCACTTAGGTATAGAGGGACACCGAAAAGCGGAGTCTGTATGGTGAAAAAGAAATAGCCTCCAGACCTGTCTTGGGCCCATTTACCTTCCTATTCAACGAGTTCAGGGGGCTCTTCCCCCGGTGTGTTCGGTGGCCGGGGTGCAAAGCTGATAATTCACCTCCATTTAGTGCCGGAGTTAAGAATGAATGGAGCTAGAGATCCACTCACCACTGTCTTCAGGCATGAATAGGAACAGCTTCGCCTTTCAATCTCGGATAATGCGATTGAAACTAGATATAACGGGCGAGTCTTACTGGATATAAATTTTATTCTTAAGACGTTAAATAGATAAGTTCTTGAAATTTTGTACTTTTCATACAAACCCTAGGTGAGGAAGGATGCTGAAAGTTCGTTTTAGCCATAACAACTTGTTACTGCAAAGTTTAAATACAGAATACATTAAGTAAAATACTAAAGGAGGACGAATGGGCTCACCTCTGAAGCCGCGTGTCGCATTACAATGGAGCTCGTCCTCTCCGTCGGGACAATCACGAGTACCGTCACACATTCCAGCACGAGACACACAACCACCTGTCAGTCCACAACGAAACGCTTGTGGTGGGCATGTCTTGGTGTCTTTGCACTCCTCGTCAGACCCGTCAGGACAATCCTGTCTCCCGTCACACACAAAGAACCAACTGATACACACACCAGTTGATCGGCACTGCAAAAAATAAGAATCCATATCATATTATAAAATAATAGGTTGTGATATAATTAAAATTAACGGAGAGTTGGTACTGTTGGGTTTGTGTCCTGTTTTAAGTAAATTCAACCGCCGTCTTTCGCGGGTTTGCAATTCGCGGTTTCACAAATTCGAGGGATCGCCTCAAGATTAAAAATAATAAAATCCCAGGACATTCCAGCTCATTCTAGAAGGCACTAGAAGCTTCGCGTAAGAGTGGTGCGGCCTGTCAAGCGATCCCCACGTGACATGCCCTTGTGGCCAAGGAAGGTGAACCAGTTGAAAAATGAAAATAAGAGTGCGTAAAAAGTAAATTAAAATATTTTTAATATTTCGTTTAATTATTTCGTGGTTAAATGACTAAAATACATATAGGCATAAAAGAAACATTAAAATACATTCCTATAAAGAAACACACTAAAAATACTAAAGATTGTTTGGGGGGGGGGGGGGGGGTTGGGGGGGTAAATTTTGGGAGGTTTTTGTTTTTGGGGGGGGGGTCAGGAAAACCCCCCTTCTCCCGAGGAAAAAGGGGGGGCGAGGAGAAAAAAAAAAATTGATGAGTTTTTGGGGGGGGGGGGGGGAAGTTGGGCGGTTAATTATTGGCAGATTTTGGCTTTTCGTAGGGGGTCATGGAAACTCCCCCTTCCTCCAGTGAAAAGCGAGGGCAGACTGTAAATACATATACGGGCCATATACAATCGGCTTAAAATCACGGAAGACGTCATTCAGTACGGCCCGTAAAAGATACCTTCAATTTAACAGTGAGACTAGTCAGTAGTAACGTCTAGAATGTACTCTAAGAGATCGTGGATTCAGGGTTAGATTTTTCATAAGCGCAGAATTTCTATGTTCTCAAGAGTGTTCAGACCTTCTCTGAGGTCCGTCAGTCATTCCTTTCAACTAGAACGTACCGAAGGTTCCTTGACCATTAGTTAAGCGACAGAAGTTTAAAGCGCATCGCTGACCTCCACTTATAAGTCTTCGAGACTATTATTATTTAAACAGAAGGACAAATTTACTTCACCCTTAACATTACTGTCTTGTATCGCTACAGACCTACGCGGTTTAGCGCCTCCCGCGGCTTTTGTTGATCAACAACTGTTTTTGGGTTTCTGAACCGGATATGGAGCAGAATTTCCGACGCGTCCAGAACGAGCGAACTTCCTCTTAATTGTGACGATCAGATTGTGGTGGATACTAAAGTAGATGGCAAGGGAAGAATGTGTCAGTTATACGAAAACGTTGAGGAAATGCAGGACAATCAGAGCTGTGGAAGGGGGATATGCTCCTCCGAATCTTCGGAATAGTCCACCCCTGGACGGTGTAGAAACCAAAAGAAGACCAGCAACTCTTTGACTCTTGTTTTGTAGACGTTTGATAGGATTTCTTGGACAGTGGGATGGGTTCCTCTTAAGGCTCTTATATACAGAGCACCCCACCCCCTCCCCCACAAAAATTCATAAACACATACATAACCCCATTGGGTTTCGAACCCATGATCCCATGTTAAAGCGGCAGGAAACGGGGCAATCTGTTAGACTCTAACATTTACCGCCATAATTAAATATGTAAATGAGATTTGAACTTCTTCCTAGGCGGAGATTTCATACCGTGTTTACAGAGCTGCGACACTGTGAGTGTTGTTAGCCTACCATAAAAATGGCGCAATATGCTCCCCCAAATGGATGGTGACCACCTAACAAATTACGCGGTGTCATAACTTAGAAATTTTGATTTAAGTGTATTTATTTGCTGTTGGAATCACAGTTGCAGTTACACTTGCTGCAGGTGGCTGACCTGGAAGGTTCCTTTATAACAGCCGGTGTTCAGGCCGCCGCAGGAGTGACTGCTGTTCTTGATGATACAATCGCAGATACCGTCCACGCAGCACGACCCGGGGTCGGCGGTCTGGCACTGCAGGTCGGAAACACAGGGCAGACCGAGCGTGACAGCCACTCCTTCGCCTACGCCTCTAACTCGTGTCCACACAACTACGAAATAATCAGCTTTCTGAGAGGATTCACAGCAACACAGACCGAAACTAATACACATATATGTCCGGGAATATCCTACGTTAGGTTTACACTGCTGTAAAGATTTATTAGACTGCGGCCTTCCAGGTTACGGTGCTGTATAGTATGGCAGGTGGCGACCAAATTTTCGGTAGAACCTGCTGGCTCTCTTTTCTTCTACTCTAGAGATGGGAGCAGCTGTTTCCTCCTAACGCCAGCAAGTACCTACCCGTCATCATGCGGCCATAGCCCAGGAAAACCACAGTCCAGGTGGATAACCAATATTGCAAATATTGATTTTATATCACACTGAGACGTTCAAAAACTGTCGCCTACTAAACCCTAACCAGCGCCAGTTTTATCCCACACCTTGTGTCATCCTTCAAGATCTGTTTTAATATCGTGTTTCCGTGCAGATCTAGTCTAAGTATGTCGACTTATTCTTCCATTCGAGGTTTCATACTATGATTTTGAACATATTTTTCACTTCCCTCTGCCAGTCTCACCGTCCTTGTTTTCTTAAAGCTAAAGAATTTGTGAAAGTATAAATTATAAATCTTATTATTATTTAATGTTTTAAATTATTCTGTGTCTTGCTCTGTGGAAGGCGGACCAAGTTTTACAACCCTACAAACCAACAAGTAAAATTATAATCTACGTAACTTAATGTCTACTTTTTCAGATGGGTGACGGAAAAACAAAAGATTTTGAACAGCATGGTAGCAAACATTTTAAAAATGTGACAAGTTCTTAATTGTTTCTTGAATATTATTTTGGTTTACGAAAATAATGAACGATTTCAAACTGCGCGCACCTGCAGATCAATTGAATTACATCAACTACGTAAACAATAAATTTGTTACCACATACATATTACGTAATAAATCTATGGTTTTTTGTTCTGTTCCAGAGTGCTCTATTTTGTCATGTTTTCAAAGGTTTAATCAGCCACTAAATACGACTATAGTGCCATGCATTCTAATGGTAAGATATGAAAAGGCCTGTTTAATTCTCTCTGAATTTATTCCTCGTCCAACTCCCACACTAAAATCTAAAAACGTTTCTGCAATTTAATGACTTGTTTCGACAAAATAGCGTGATTAGTATAGACCACAAAGTAAAAGGTTCAGTTTGTCATTCGGCTACGGAATTCCAACTGGCCTGATTTCTTTCAGCCTAACGTATTTTATAATGACTTGTTCTTCCTTCATGATACAAGGTGTTGGACATAACGACCACATTCTGTCTGCTTCCTTGCGGACAATGCTTTTATCGGAAGACATTGTCTTCAGCCTTCCTATTCGTAATTAAGATACTGTACTTTACACAACCGGGGCGTGCTGCTGACCACTCACCCTCTTCTAGCGCCGCGGTCATGGAAGAGTAGAGCTATACGTCTACCCACCATCTGGGCCACACCGGGCCTGTAAGGGGATCACTTTACCTTTACTTTACACAACCTTGGTGCTCTTCAACGCTTCTAGCCCCGAAGTTAAATCTGCTCTAGTCATGATGGAGCTTTCCGCGTTCGGCACACGTCTTGGCAATCAAAGCACTGCAGCACATACAGCTGTCCAATGAGATCTGCGTAGCCACAGTTCATAAACTCTTATTTAAATTTGTTTATTTTCCCTAATATGGTTCTAATCCGTCTCTAATCACAAAGTAAATAATTAATGTGTAATTTTTTTAAATTTAATGTTGTAGCCGTGACAGGTTTAAATTATAGTAATATTTACTTCAACACTGTAGGGTGTATGACCGATTGATATAATCTCCTTGTTTTACTTCTGACACTTCGTGTTTTAAAGTGTTTTAAAAATTTGGACGATGGACAAAGTCCAAAAAGTTGTCTGTGTCAATATCATAATATTTGCTTTGGAAGAATCAAGCCTGAAAATGGGTACCAATGCTGACCAAGAAAGGTAGTGTGTTAAATTTTGGTAGATACGTTGGAAAAATTCCACACCGTCAATGAGTTCAGATATCATAAAACATCTTCAGACCTCTATAGAACAGTATGTAGACTAGAGCAGTTTGCACACTGGTATCCTTGTAAGTAAGAGTCCGAATTTCTAAATCGGATAAGATATCTGTGCACTGACCGTGATGTTAAGTGCGTGCTTACTTCAATTAACAGGAAAACACACACAAGATGTTGCTACTGCAGTTCGGACGTCTTTTATTGAAGTGGGAGGTCACACTGCGGCTGACGATTTTTGTTTTATCTATCAATGCTCTATTTAACGATGCTTTCAACTGTTAAGACTGTGGAATGTTATGATGATCAGTGAATAAAGTGGAAACATTTTAATATATTATCTGGACCCTTGCCTGTAGAAACGGAGGAAGGCCACAAACAAACCATTAGGATAACATATTTCTGCATTAATATCTCAACCCGGAATTCCCGAATGAAGAAAAGATTGCTTTCGAATCAATCGACAAATTCTGTGCAGTTTCGGACTTAAAAAATTTCCGTGCTGCTGTCATATCTAAAATGCTTAGACAAACTTCAAGATTGAGTTTTTCACATCAAAACAAATAAAAAATTTCATATAAACATACATCCGAAAAAAAAAAACGGTTTCTGATTTTAATTGAAAGGCTGCATTAAACTGCACTCAAAGTATGTCATATTTTACTAACACCTGCCCCAACACATTTACAGTACATGTTCCGAGTTTAACTGTTGAGTTCTTATTGTTTACCAAGTCACAATTCACAATAAATGCTCAAAATATCGCCCACTTGTCTCTTCGTTTTAAATTATAACTGAGTACGCTAGGGGTTTGGGGTTTTGAGTATTCCCGCAGTCTGAGGATTGAGTCAATGCGAGCTTGAGGGTTGTATTTTGAGATTTAAGTGCGGAAATATGTTAGTATAAAATGTTTCCTTGTTTGGTGTGCTACCTCGCTCCCGACGTTTTTCCAAGTATGTGGATAAGCTCTGTATAATTGTCCCTTCACTTGCATCTTGTACGTGCAGACGTCCAACCATGCCCTGACTTACCTGTTGATGATGCTATTGGTACCAGAGAAGTGACCTCTGTTGAAAAGTCTGGTGAGTCATCGCTTAATGTATTTGACTGCTCTGATACATCATACTGTGTTTCAGATTTTTGTGAAGTCACTGTTACTGACATAGTTGTTGCGGAAGATTGCGTTGCGTAATGTGATAGTCCTAGTGGAAGCGAATGTGTGCTCGTTGTTGCACCTGGTTTTGCTGTTTGTATTTGATGAAGAGACTGTGACGATTGGCTCTGATCCTTAGTTGACGCTTCTACAGAAGGTGGGGTCCATAATGGCGTCGTTGCTTCTTCCTCTGCGGTTGAAGCCTGAGTATCCTCCAAAGAGGTTACAGTAGACGTAAGGGTCAGAAGAGACATCGTTGCATAAGACTCTTGTGAGGACGTAATTTGTGTAGAAAATAACTTATCTTCCACGTGGGTGTAATTTAACGTAGCATTAGGCGGATGAGATAAAGAAGTAGGCGAAAACGTTTGTGGAAGATTATGCGAAGTTACAGTTATTTCTGATGATGGCGGAGACGGAGTCGTAGAACTTAAAGAATTTGATGTTACTGGCTGCCAAGATCCTGCTGATGAAGTATTTGGTGAATCTATTTGTGATGGTCCTAATGGTGAAGAGTTTCCATCTTCTGTTGGGATAGCAAACCGGTAACAAGTCTTGCCGCTTTGTTTCATCGGAGGGTTGCACTGGCAGCGACCAAAAAGATTCGGGATCAAGAAGTCGCAATGTGTATCGCTGTCCCATAGACGGCAGTGCGCATCACTGTAACAGACGTCCCCTGGGCTAGCAGCTGAAACCAGAGACAGTTTTCAATGTGTTAGAATTATAAGCTTACTTACTTACTCCATGGAGCAGGGTCCTTCTTCAGAAGATAACCGGTTCTCAATCAAGAAATTCACAGCATTTTATGGAACCCGAAAGCTTATTACAGATTTTACAAGAGCCCGCCACCTATCCCTGTCCTAAGACACATCAATCCAGTCGATACCTTCCCATCCCACGTCCTGAAAATCCATCTTAATATTATCCTCCCATCAAAGCCTGTGGTTTCCCCACCAAAACCCAGCACACACCTCTCATCTCCTCCATACCTGCTACATGCCCTGTCAATCTTATTCTTCTCGATTTGATTATCCAAATAATATTTGATGGAGAATACAGCTCATTAAACTTCTCGTTATGTAGTTTTCCCCATTCCCCTGCTATCTCGTCTCTTATGCCTAAATATTCTCCTCTGCACCATAATCTCGAACACCCTCAACTTAAGTTCCTCCCTTAAAATCATAGTTATATATTCCTTAAAATCTTTATATTTAGGATAGCAAAGTGGAAGGCAAAAGCGTCTGCACAGAATGACAGCAAGCATTCTCTGACTTCATTCTGCTCTTCAGTTCTTCCTGAGTAAAATTTTGATTCGTTTGGGTTGTTCCAAAATATTTGAACTGATTCGCACTTTAAAAGGAACTCTTATCAACCTTTATTTTGTGACTTCGTCCTGCATTCTGATCTCGAGACATAACCATGTACTTAGTTTTATCAATACGTACTTCTAGTTCCATGTCTTTACTAGCAATTACCACAGCGTCTGGGTTTTTCTTCACAGTATGTACGCTTTCGCCCAACATGTTAACCTCATCAGAAAAAACCGGAAGGGGACGTGTACCATTGAATTTAAAACTATCTAAAGCAAGATTAAAACACAATGACGATAAGGCATCCACTTGTATTAGACTCGTAGTTTACATGCTAAAATAGCCTTCTTTCACTCAATGTTCTTTCACACTAAATTGAACGGAATAATACAAATGATAGTTTCTTGCATCACAAAATTTAAATAAAGCCTCACTTGAGACTAAATATGTCTGAAGGTTGTATATTACACTTAAGGTTAGGGAGGCAGTCGGATTAGCTCAGTGTGTATAATAACCATGTTTCGGTGTGGATAACCCATATATGGTGTTGCAAGTGCCTCACTGAAACGAGATTTTTTTTCCCTACAGGGTTTCGATCGGCTCTGAAATCCATATACCCTCTCACTGAATCGTACCGGGGTCTTTCTTCGAAGGTATAGTGACCGGGACGCGAAACTTATTATCCACAACCATCTGATGCAGCAGAGGTTAAGAACGTGTACAGCCATACCTCCACTTCCTCTTACTTCATGGCACTGTGCTTAATTAGGCAGAGGGAAACAAAGTTTTTATTAAGTTTGCATTACAATTACCATAAATGGATCCGATGTGTAAATGAATACTCCAAAAATATCGTGCTGTCAAGCACACTAAAACAAAGTTTAAAAGATAAGGTAACAAAGGCTGTCTTTCCGAGAATTTCAGATTGATTTCGCTCTATACAAGGTACAAGCGTAGCAGATGGCACACATCAGACTTTCAGTTAGTCACCAATTAAATTTAGTTATTTTTCCTAGCATGGCATCCAGTCATGTAGTCCGGCGTAAAAAAATGTTGTCAATATCTGTAGCCACAAGTTGACCGCTTGCTTCACTCCGGCGTCTGTTGCGAATCACTTGTTGGGCGGGTGCTTCTTAAGGCGTCCATAGATTTGGAAAGCAATGCACCCCATACTTCCAAACGGACTTCGGACTGTTTAAGGCACTGCGGTTGGGAGGTAATACAACACACTCCCTAAGAACATTATCTCCTATCCAGTTATTCCCGTCTCCAAACCCTATATCGTATCCGGTTATTCCCGTCTCCTTTGGCGAATTAAAATCACCCGGCTGACAAGCGATTTACAACAGACGCAGAAGTGAAGCAAGCTGTCATATCCTGGCTACAGATACTCGATAAAGATATCTGTTCACGCCCGGGTACAAGGCTTGGTGGCAACATAAGACAATTGTTTAAATATCAAGGGTGATTACGTGGAGGTATAATGTGTACCATCTGCTAGCGGAGTGCTATAGGCACATCGAAATCTGTTTGAATTTTTCGGTGTCATATTGCATAATTTTTGAAACTGCTTTGTATATAGGTTTATTCATATATACTATGCACATAGGTGGTGCTGTCAATCAGGTTCTGGAATGAACGTGAGATGACACTACTACTGCACAAGCTTTTGCTAATAAATGTAGATGGAAGAGAGCCTTCTGTGTCATTCCTTCTTGAAGTCAAGCAGTAGCAGGTGCAATGTTTCAGTAATTTGTTGCTAGGTTAAAGAGTGTGTTGTTCCATTTGCGATTTTGGCGTACATATAAAATCGCTACTTTAAATAACAGTGTCTACAATAAAATTTTGCTTTAGACTGGAAGAAATGCTAGGGAAAATTTCGAATGTTGAATGTAGATTTCGTAAAGCAGGAAGTGGAAGAACAGACATTTCTGTGTGATTTACAAAATTCAAAAGGATTTTGAGTTTTGCTGAAAATTCTCAATGTTTGGGACCTTCTAAACAAGGAAATGTGGATCTTCGAAAACAGAGGAGTCACTCTCCGTGAAGCTGCAAACATATCGGAAATTAGTTCGGTTCGGTTCAAAGCATTTTGCAAGATAATCTGAACGTGTGTTGGATTGCCTTCAAATTCTGAATAAAATTCTGGCTGAAAAAAGGTACTCCCTACTCACACGATTTAGAGACGTGTGACTTGCCTTTGTTAAAAACTCACGGCCGGGTTAAATAGGACATTTAGTACCAGTATGATCCACACAATTTCAAGTGACGCACTTTAAGAATTTCAAAATATGCAGTTGACAAAGTTCTTCCTACAGTTGCTCAATCGTTGGGTTCTTTGTATAAATTCCCCAGATGACTACATTGAAGGGGCAACTTTGATTAGAAGGTTGTTGTTATAGAGAAAATCTTTAAAACCGAAAAATATTTGATCGTACCACGCATACACGTGCGCGACAATATCTTCGTTTCCTTAGACATACAAATTAATTTTGTTGTTCCACAACAGGTTGCTTATCTCGAGTAATAAATAATTCCACATGTGTTGTTAAAAATATGATACATGCCACTGAGTTTTTCGTCACTGTGGAACATGTAGTAACTGGAAAGTCTTTCCCTTACAGTGTAATTCATTTCAGACGAAAGGTCAAGGCACGTGCAATTTCACGTACGACTTGCGGCTAACAAAGATGCACTGAGGTAATAAGGCAAGGGGAATTTTCATGACCCTGCTACCCTTTTACAATTAACTTCGTTGATAATTTATGTACGTCCATCCGATGTCAAATAGCCCCATTAATTGACAATGGTCTGAAGTACCTTACGATAAACAGAACTATTAATCTCGAAATTCCGGTGCAAAGTACAGTTCTTTTACGACGCGTATATTGGCTTGGGTTGTGACTAAATTAGGAAGATAAAATTTCAAGCATTGCGGCTAAAAGTTTGGACACTTTTCACCGTCTCTGTACAAAATATTCACTACGTTTCGAAGACTGGACATTTACTCCATTTTTAGGTCAAATGGGTGAATGAGAGAACCTACTCCGTTAGGTTCTTTCGAAGGAACTACCCTCAATTCGTAGACTGGAAAGATTGACACTACATCATTCTAACGGACCGTCAGAGTAGATTGTCCAGTTACTCTACACAGCCCGAAAACGGAGGCAGATCCGGCCTGAGGACGCTGTAGGTGTTTTTTACCAGAGATTATCAACAATGCCCAAAATTTGTCACTACCGTGGAAGCATTAGAAGATGAACCGTTAAATACAAAATATGTCTACCTCGGCGATAGAGGCGGAAACTTCCCCCGAAACGCTGTTACCGATTTTCAAGCTACACGCGTCTTATACCACACGAAACAGATTTCAGACATATATATATATATACACACGAGTTTCACACAAATGGGTTTGTTCAATTGGCAACGGATATTGAAGAGTGACGAGTTCTAAAAATGAGGTCATGAGAGGGGAGAAAGAAAATTATCGAGGGACAAAGTTGGCTAGTAATTTTTCCCTTGTAAATAATGCAGGTGCACAGTCTGATAAGAGTGTACTCCAGAGCAATAACAGACCTTCAGTTTATTTACAAAGCTGAAAATTTGTTTACCCACTAGCCAAAATGTTAGGATCTTAGGAAGCCGTTTCCTCGTTCAGTAACTATTTCGATACTTAGAAACACTAACACTGCCGTAGTTTCTGGTCTGCTAAGGGGATTGTTGTTTGGAAATACGAAAGATTTTGTCTACATATAATTGCATGATAGGGAAATCTGGGTTCGATTCCCGACTGAGATGGAGATTTTATCTTCTCTACAACTTCAAGTTCAATTATTGCGTCCGCCCAGAATCCTTTTTTATGATTGCTATAGCTAAAGCGAGTGAGGCGCGAAAGAGATTACAATTCTTCATCTAGTGTCCAGATTAAGTTTTTCTTGGAGCTATATATCCATTCCTTACATGTTTTTCTGGCGTAAAGATCAATCAAGCACCAGACAGCCTTACGTTTGTTTATTAAAGAATAATTCTGAATATAAAAAAGGGCCCATAGCCTCAATGCCATAATAAGCCGTCATTTGTCTGAAAGAACGAAAGTTTTACGGGCAAATATAGCAAACTGTACCACAACTTCCGGTCTTTCTCAATGTTAAGTGTCTTCGTAATATTCTGACTGCCGTTGTGTTTTGCCGTACGAGGGAAAGGTAAAGATATTCCTGTTCACGCCATTAAGTCGTATAGAGGGAGTAGAGATAGAGCTCCACGCATTCTTAACCTCGGCGCTAGTCGGAGGTGAGTGGCCAATTTCACGCCCCATTCGTCTTACCCTAGGAAAACAATCGGTACCCATTGAATAGGAAGCTGGGTGGCAAAAGTGCCGGTGTGGACGTTTTGGAGTACATAAAATCTTTTGCCCTTGCCGGGATTCGAACTCAGGGTCGTTTAGCCTGTAGCCTCGTCACGATACTTAATGCGCTATCCCGCTCTCCTTAACGTAAGATGGGAGGATAATATTAAAACGGATCCTAGAGTAACAGGACAGGATGGTAGGGCTTAGGATAGGCTCCGTTGGCGGGCTTTTGGTTAACACGGTAACGAAAGGCCGGGTTCCATAAAACTCTGAGGGTTTCTTAACCATAAGACGTTATGTCAGCATTTCAAGAGGGTTCATGCTCAGTGGAGTTAGAAAACTTTTGACATTCCTGGCGTATGGCTTTCCTAACACTTTATTCAGTATGGCAGTCACATGGCCAGCAGGTCACTTACGCATGCGGCCACATTTGCTGCTGCCAATAACGTATTATTCACAACACTTGTCCTATGACGTGCCCTGAAGCTCCTGACTTCCTGCTAACGCAGGAAGTCATGAACCCGTATTGTTCGTTTGTACGACTGGCCTGTTACTGTCAGTGGATATTGGTAAAGGTATGCGAGACGACCGTAATCTTTGTCTCCGGTGTAACACCGTTTAGCCTGGTAAACATTTACCTGTGTTTCAGAAGAACCTGCTTGCAATATAACAAGAATATTCAAATTACACAATACCGGTTAGGGGAACGGTAGGTTTAAAGGGAAAAGAGACGGACATGAATTGGATACATACATACTGCGTAATTGTGTGTCGGAATATTGACTCTGCCTTTCTTGCGAACACGCATTTCAGCAGTATCAACTTAACAGTTAGAGGCTTCATAATGTTTTGATGTAAGGTGTGATGAAAATATATTGTTACAAGTACAATGAGTTATGCACAGTCAAATGTAAGATAAAACGATGGTCTCAAGATAAACTGTTCTTGTATACACACGAAGGCATACGGACCAGAGATTTAAGGCAACTCATTCTTAAAATCGGCACTACGTGCAGGTAACTGGTCGAAGTCATGCCCGTCCAATTTACACCTGGGGACGAAGACCCTTGGTACCTTTCGATTAGGAGTGAGGGTGGGCTCCAGAGTCGAGTGTGGGCGCTTTGGGGAAGAGATAAATCTCTTGCACCTGCCTGACATCGAACCACGATTCCTCTGACCAGTCGGGAGCCTAGTTACTATACTGACTACACTCTACGATATCGTTGTGGGTCACATGAAAAATATTTTAAAGCAAATATTCATAAATACGTTAAGACCACTTCTATGTATCTATGTAAAGCACAGGGTTTGTTAAATGCACCACCGGATTTAACGTGAAAGGATGTGCATTAATTACACAGTGCATTTATGTACTGCATTTTATTCTTAGCGTAAACAGCTATTTTTCCCAAACAGCATAGTTGACTGTGGTTTGTAATTGAGCCCTAGTGTGTTTACTGTGAAGTAGGAAATGCATTTTAAAATACAATTCACATAGATATCAGATTAACGAACTCTGTTTTCAATATTTTAGAAACAGTGCAAAAATGCTGTTAAAATTGAATTTTCTAAATCTGGTTTCTTTCTTAGTGTTAAAGAGCTTCATCAACATAGAAGAAAAGTCTGACATAATAAGGCAGAATATAGTTTTGAAAGCATCGATTTTATTTTCGACATGTTATTCTGCTTGTAGGCAATTTTTCTCCTCATGGTCTATAGCCCTATATTTTTCCTGTGCCACGTGATTCAGAAGATTCGTCTTTGGGGACATAGTGAGAGGAACTGTACCTACAGGTACAAAACCTCGACAATATTATTAAAAATTTCTTAGACCGTTTGAAGATAAAGAATAATCTTTATGATGGACACTTATTTTTCCGGCATAGGTTCTAGTGGCCTCAAAAAAATTCAAGAACAGCTGTTTAAATCTTTGTCATTGCAACATGTAACCCACATTGCTGATGTCCTTCTGGGATGACAACAACGGCAGACTGCTAAGGTAATCGCTTTTAGGCTAACAACCTCGGAATTTATTCCACATACAATTTACGAAAGACCAGTAAGTCGCGGCGCGCATGCGCAACCGACGGAAGCACTTATTCGGAATGACGTACTCACTTCTTGCACAGAACAAATGTGTGTGGCTTTGGCCATAAAAGGCTCCATTCACGATCATTCACCATTTACACCACACGCGAAACAACGTTATGTACATGCTGAGAGTCTTATGGAATGGGCAAGAAATTTAATGACCATTATCTCCTTATTTTGTTCAGTTACTGGAAACAATGATTTTTACAAAAAGGAAGTGTAAGTTTCAAGACACGAGCTTTAAATTTCCTACAACTTCATTAAAAATTCTGGTTGCTAGTGCAAGGCTTCCTCAACAGTGTTCCGCGTCATGATGGCATAGGACCTGCAGGACAAACTATTGAATGACAAGTATTACTTATACATAACTCTTGAATAAGGAGCAGGAGCGAACCCAAAGCGGGCTACTGGGCTGCAGGGCTGCAGCCACTCGCCAACTACATTTAAAAAAACACAGAATTTGTAGTGAAGATTGTATCAAATTTTATACGTGATTTACCCTTCAGGCGAAGTCAGCCACTTGATTCGGCTCAAGATTAGTACACTGTTATGTTGAAAAATAAAGTAAAACCTAAAATGTCTTCGATGAAATTAAAAATAAAAGAAGATTAGACCTTGCGATTTAAACTAGGTGAGTGAGTTATGGAACACATAGTTATATTTCTAGCACACAAATGTAGTTGCAAGCAGTGTTATATTACAGTTACACGCACGACATAATTTTTATAATATAATTTTGAAAATCAGACATTAATAGTAAATAAAGTTAGGGTTAGCCCACGCAGTAACAGACTTTGGTTGAACACATGAGAAGGAGGTCTAGTATTATGTTGTTAAGGGAAAAATGATAATTCCTGAATTATAAATTCTCACCATCCTTATACTGTGGCCACCAAAAGAAACCCAGAACTATCTCAAGCTCTTACACTTCTACCTCCAATGTACTTCAGTATATATTCCTTCTGTAATCTAGCCTTTCTCTTCACACTAATGTTGGTATTGGTCAAAACGCAATTGTTTTCGCAGGCGAAAAAGGCATTGGCTTTGTTTGTGTAGGCCACAGGGGATTCAGAATAAGCACCTCAGCCTTACAGGTAGGCTAAATTTGTGTTTTTTCTTTCTTTCTTAAGAAATTTATTTTCTTCGTCTTTTTCGCTCCTTGTAAAGAAGTAGCCATCTGTCACACAGAATACTAATTGCATTTCCCGGGGTGTAACTGCGTTCTAAAATCCGTTTTTGAAAAGAAGACAAAATGGAAGGAAATATGAGGAAGAAAACGTAATCAGCTACAGAATGACTATAAAGAAAATGAAAGACGCTGTAATTTAAAAGAGGAAGCACTACGTCGCACTCTCTAGAGAGCTCACTTTGGAAGAGGTTTTGGGCCTTTAGCAAAACAGGCAAAGCGATGAAACGAATATCGCTCCATAGTCAGGTGTTGTGTTTGTTATTGAAATGGCTTATTACGATGAAACAGATCTTGTTTCACTTGTTGTAAAGGAGTGTGAACTTTTCGATATGACAAGATTTCATGTCACACAAAATTAAAAGTGAAAATAGCAATTCTGAATCTGATAAGCATAGGTGCTGACATCTTGCAGGAACTGTAGCACAGGATATCGACATGTTGACAGCGCACGCTTTTAATTTCCGATAGACGTTCTCCACTAACGGAAATGAGACGAGGAGATGATGGTCTATGTGCTGTGCTGCAATTCGTAATGGTTATCACGTTTTTTAGCACTTTACATTTGTGCTGCGTTGGAAACCAAGAGCTGTCCATTAGCGTTGCCATGTCTGTCCGAATGCAACAACTTGAGATCTGCAGAATTGATTTTAATAAAATCTGACATAGGGGAAACAACATTTGGAAGAAGGCTCAAATTTTTCGACAAAATTTTAACACACTGTACTTTAATCCATTGTTATTCAAATCAATAATTAATTTCTTATATTCTTCCATAACCTCCTTTTTATTGTAACATGTTCCATCTTCCTTACATTAATCAGAACTAAAATATAGAAATAAACAGTTCCAACTAGTATACCACACCGTCAAATCATCACCTTACACACTGGATTAAAACTCACCAAATTACTGTATCAGTCATCGCTCCGAACAGACTAAACTCGAAAGATTTTAAAAATCATCCATTTTAACCTATATGTATATTACACAATTTTAACCGAAATTTTAATTTTAATTGTTATGAAGTGATGGCGACTCACTTCAACACGCTAGTACGTTTGTGTTCTTGTAAAAATAACATCCCCCCCTGGAGATGGACGGAATACCGGCCGAAACATTTGGTGAGGAGATTGTGAATAAAACACATCATAAATATTGAAGTCCATTTGTTGATTATTTATGTATTTTAGATCTCCTTTTCCTTCTTTATATCTCCTTACTTGCCTTTTTTCCCCCTTTACTTTTTTCTCCCTGAAAACAATGAAAGAACTGTACCTTTACTTTCGGATTTCACAGTTTCGAATCTCCTGTGAAAGTGCGTGAACACTACATATTTCCCAGCAAAAGGCGTGAGGACCTAACACAGTCTACAATAATTTATATCCCGGTGTGTACATATATATATATATATATATATATATATATAAACACACACATGTATATATGTGTCTGTGTGTGTATGTATGTATATAGGCCTATACACAGTGTGCTTAAAAAAGTGCAGTCAAATTTATACCACATGTTCAGGAGGATGAAAGAAAACATTTCTATATGAGATTAGGCTGCCGAGCCCAGTGACCGCGCGGTCTAAGGCGTCGGTTCGTGGCGGCGCGATTGTTGGGGATGAGGGTTTGAAATCCGCAGGGGGCATGGATGTCTGTCTCTTTTCACTGATATGTGTTGTCTGGTAGAAATCTCCGCGTCGTGCTGATCAGTCTTTCAAAGTAGTCTTACTGAATGTGACGTGTCTGAGAGTGATCATAAAACACAGATAATGAGGAGACCCTGGCCCAATAGGGTTTGTTGCGCCTTGGAAAAAATGATAGTGGTCTTGTGAAGGACTTGTTAATGATTTGAGAGCAAATGTGTTTACTTGCAACTGAATTTAAAATAAATATTTTAGTCAGTGATATTCAAGTCTTTTTGTCACTGGAAATCTTGCTAGACTGAAAAATATTACGCAGGTCTACACTGCTTCTAGTGCTGGTAATACTCGCGTAAATATAAATTGTAAGCTCACAGTTACTGTTTACGTGCAGGCAAACAAAACGATATTAAACTTTACTACAGATTTCGTCAGTCATGAAAACAGTAAAAATTATTTTATGTTAATTTCTTAATGTGAAGGACGCAGCGTTTGTGATGAACACATCATAATTACATCTGTTGTAATGAGAAACACTTGTCATCTAAGATTTGCTTCAGCACCCAGATTAGTTCTGCCTGTAGTTTTCTTCATACAATACTGTAAATATAAATATTCACGTGGGTAAGTTGTTGAAAACGGTACCAGCGCTCTAACAGCACGGTTTGAAGTGTCAGAATATTCCAGTTAAGCTGGCCCAATGGCTTGAAAGGGTGGAAAATTTTTGTTTTGAAACCGCATCATTTGCAATATCTTGCAACTTTTGTATTCATCTGTCTCGAGGTCTTCTGTCTGCATTGTACCAGTGAAGGTATTCAGCATTCAGATATTATAAATATTGTTCGGAGGAAAATATTCTAAAAAAACTTGCTTGGTATTTGTCTGACATAAGTAGTTATGGCATTTTTCTTAACAATTGAAAGATACACATTCACCCGATTCTTTAAAATACTCCTTCAAGGTATGAAAATAATTAAATATGTTTCGCTGTGAACATTGGTACTAATATTAACATTTTAAATCAGTTTTAGGCACTGTCTTCAGTTATGGACACGGTTACTGTTCAGCCCTAAATTTGACAAGTTAATTTCATTCAACTTACTGAAAATAACAGCGAGGCTCCCCAGCTGCTGTAACCGAGATGCATCTCACAAGTATTTCACTACTGATATGTTCTAGATGACATTTACCGTTTATTTTCTCTATTCTTATACGTCAATCAGAAACTGAGCATAAGACGGCCAAAGAAATCCGGCATAAAAATCAAAGTTTCATACTCACTCCCCGCTGTACACTTTTTGGGTGTAGTGTTTATCGAAACACAGAAGTTACAGTTTTTTCCTATTATGGATTTTGTGCTGTCAGTAAAAAAATTAATACATTTGTTCCAGTCAGTTTAATGGTCTATAAAAAAGCTGATCCAAGATCCAAATAATGTCTTCGCCTGTTGCCTGTGCTTCACCTAATTTGCAGAATAACAAATCTTCTTGAAATTTATCCTCATAAATGTCGGACAAAAGCAACTGCGAGTTTAACAACGTCTGCGCTCTTGTCTAGCTGAATCGTGAATAATTCGCTTAACTTAATCTTCCGAATTAATTCATACAGTTTATTCGCTACACAATCTTGGATTATTCTCTACATTGTGTTGTTGGATAACGGCACTAACTGAATTTTTCCGGCAATGTTTTCGTCAATAATACTGAAAACAAATCAATTTCACAGGGTTAGAAATTTTCCCCCTATTTTTAGCACTCCGCCTTCCCGTGCTATGCGGCAAATTATTTGCATGGAAAGTTTAAGCTCATTTGCGTTCTCATTTTTCAATTTCGTATTAACCCTTACCTGCTAACGTGGAGAATGTGGTGAGCTCCGAATAATGCTGGCAGATGACACATGGGATTTAACTCGGCGTTTAAAGGGTTAATGTGTACTTTCACTGATGACTGCTTTAAAAAATAGGCTTGGAATTACGGAATTTAGAAGTTTATTTTTGTTTCTCTATATTTTGTTGCAGAATGGCGTTGTAGTTCGGAAGGTGCCAGAGATATATTGTAGAAATATTTTACATAAAATTACATACTGGATTTCAACGTCTTGAGTAAAAACCACTGGTAAATAAACATCAGTAGGTTTTCTTCTTTTCGCGTTGTTCGGGTTTTGTTTTTGCACATTTCACTTGGTTTGTGTAATGTTGGCTCCCCTATCAGAAGGCATACTTTAAGCTGTTTCTGTTGTACTTGCTAGTTCGTTTAGAATTTTGTGGTTGTTAAAATTTCCTGGTTTGGTAAATTGACAAATAGGTCTTTTATATCAAGGGTGATTATGTGCCTTCTTTTCAGTTCATCTGCGATTTCTTGTGAGTTTTTTGTGTCATGTGTGTATGGTAGGCTAATACAACAGGCATCCTCCCGTGCAATCCATAACCAGTCCCTCACTACGTAGCATACGACGCACACCTAGCCAACTGCACTCCCTACAACAGATTCCTACACAACACGGTAAGCAAAACTGCCCACAATCTATACAGCCTAACTATTTGTAATACCAAAAATCATTAATTATGCATTTGCTCAAATAGCCATTTTGACATTATACTCAAGAAGTATAATTTATTTACAGATACGCTGCCACAACACATTATTTACAAAAACGAACTAAATCGTGAATATGTAATAACTTTAGCAAGGAACGACGAAACTCTCTGATGATGATCTGAAAAGATCGAAAAATTTCGGAGTGGTTTTAAGTGTTTTAATTGAAAGTTATATAGGTGCATTTGTTGGTTAATAGTTGAAGTGATGGGAAACAATATTTGCAGTTACATTACTTAGAAAATTCATTTTGGAGTAGCACTGCTCAAGATGATTCAAGTGTTTTGAAATTGTACACCTGTTTCTTTGCAATGTTTTCTCTCATTAAAAATTTAATCTCCTTGTTTTTAAATATTACCTTATGCTCATAACCTAATATTATTACAGAAAATCGGTAAAAATAGTTACAAAACATGCAAAATGCTCAAGTTTTCATAGAAGTTTCGCAGAATACCTGAAGAGCCTTCGAGGAAAATCATGGTCCCGCGGAACTCGGTTTTAAAAGAACCGGGCCAAATACATTACCGCTAATTGAACAAGGTAATAGTCTTCCACTTTGATTAAGGTAGGCAAATATTGCATTTTACATTTTTTTTTCTTGAAAACACTGAGCTACAGCAGATGAAACAATACGGCATTATTCTGTAACTCACATGTTAACAGAATAAGCTCTAACCTCATCTTGATCGAAAAGGTCCGATTCTAACAACATGCTGTCATTCTACAAAACTGCTAAAACTACTTATCTCTAATTTTAAAATTACAGTTCTAATAAATAACCCAATTAATTTGCTGATTCACATTCATAGGGACATTTTGCATTATCTCGACCACCTGAAAAAAGGTAAATTTTCGCTTCGCGTTTTTAGGACTCCTGTTTATACAAAACTTTGCTTCATTCCCGTAAATACATAACATTAAATTTGTAGTCGTTTTTAAGAAAGAAACAAAATAGAATATCTAACGTAATAACATATACTTACGGCTTAGACAAGTATGTCTCCGAAACTGCAGATACCCTGACTCACAGCGACATGATCCATGGAGACATATGCTGTTTGCTACCTTCATTGAACACTGCTCCTTGACCAGACAGTCGAAACCAAGCAGCGTAGCTGAAATTGCAACATTCATACTGGGCTATTACATTGAATGGAATATCTATTTCCATGAAAGGAAAGTAATGTCATAAAGTCCGCTTTTGTCCCAAGTAAGACAATTTCCCCCCCCCCCCCCGGTTTTTTTCCAAATAACCGAGAACTCCCCTCTCCGGGTGTTTTTACCCGGAAGGAGGGTAAAAGGGCAT
>Ga0123355_10002357_pt1 | contig 26680 bp, 23 predicted proteins | sample TergutEmb28metaG_3_FD_89872 | JGI IMG/M metagenome (GOLD analysis project Ga0123355, IMG submission 89872) | Embiratermes neotenicus P1 segment gut microbial communities from Petit-Saut dam, French Guiana - Emb289 P1 | ecosystem: Host-associated > Arthropoda: Insects > Digestive system > Gut ... | reverse complement strand
TCCGCAAGCTGCAATGCGTAGATTACAAAGAAAGTGCGTACTGGTATAGGAACTTAGGCCAAGTGCTTATATTTAATGCTTTTGATGAAACAGTGCTTGGAATGGGAGGCGCCGATCACGAGGAGGAACTGCTATGCAGGAAATTAAGTACAAGGCAATAAAGTACATTCGCTTATCCAGTGCCGATGATAAGCAGGGCGAAAGCGAAAGCGTTGGAAATCAACGTAAACTCATTGATGAGTTCTTAAAGCAACATCCGGAAATTGAGGTGGTTGATGAAAAAGTAGATGATGGCTGGTCAGGCATTCTTTTTGACCGCCCGGCATTTAAGGAAATGATGGCGGAAATTGAGCAAGGAAATGTAAATTGCATACTGGTAAAAGATCTTTCAAGGTTGGGTCGTGAGTATATCGAAACAGGGCGTTATCTGCGGCGTATTTTCCCTGCCTACGGTGTTAGATTCATAGCTATTACCGATAATATCGACACACTCAACGACAGTGGTGATGACTTGGAGATTTCATTAAAAACAATTATGAATGACTCATATTGCAGGTATATATCCGTCAATACTCGGTCAGCTTTAGCGTCCAAACGCGAAAATGGGGATTATACAGGGGCTTGCCCCATTTATGGATATATGAAAGACAGAGAAAACCGTAATCGTCTCGTAATTGACGAATACCCTGCCGGCGTTGTTCGTGAGATTTTCCGTATGAAAATGGAAGGCAATAGTGCCGTTCGCATAGCAGAAATATTAAATGATCGTGGTGTCCTTTCTCCAATGGAGTACAAAAAATATAACGGACTACCCCATACGAACGGCGGATTTGCCAGCAGTAATGCAGCAAAATGGTCTGCCACTGCCATTTTCCGCATACTGAACGACGAAACCTACACAGGCACATTAATTCAAGGTAAGACAGGTACTCCAAACTACAAGCTAAAAGAGCAGATGCAAAAGCCTCAAGAGGAATGGCATAGGGTAGAAAACACTCACGAATATATTATTTCCAAACACGTTTTCGACCTTGTGCAAAAAATAATGCGTCTCGATACCAGAACCTCTCCAAACAGCGATAAAGTATACCTATTTTCAGGGATACTCGTTTGCGGTTGCTGTGGTAATCGCATGACGAGAAAATCTGTACCCTATAAGGGCATTAAATATTTCTACTACTTCTGTCCAACCGGTAAGAAAAACGGCTGTAAAATTCCCTCAACGCTAAAAGAGCAAGACTTGACCGGATGCGTCCTTGAAAGTATAAAAACACATATTTCAAGCGTGGCTGAACTTGAGTCTTTGCTTGCAGGACTGAACTCTAGTCGTGTAGCTCAAGAATTAGCCAATACCCTTACGGCTCAGCTTGCAGAAAACGAGCGTAGGTTGGAAAAAATACGTGAATTTAAGGCCGGCCTGTTTGAAAGCATGATTAACGGTGTTTTGAGCAAAGAGGAACATAAATCCCTTAAAGCCAGGTACTCCGAAGATGCAGATGCTTTGGTTCAAGCAAATATTAAATTGCAGACTGAAATAGAAGATGTACTTTCCTGCAAAAATGAACGCCTGGCCTGGATGGAGCATTTTAAGACCTTTGAAAATATCGCTGCCATTGACCGCAAAACCGTCATTTGTTTAATTCACAGCATAAAAATCATCAGCAAGAGCGAGATTGAGATTACTTTCAACTACCAAGCTGAATATGAAAAAGTGCTGAAGGTTTTACAAAAGGGGGTTGCGTGATGGCTCGAACAAGCAAAAAAGGCAAAGATGCGGCAGAAGTAAGCAGTAAAACCCGGCAGACATATACCGTTGGTGCTTACGTTCGCTTGTCTGTTCTCGACAGAAAAGAAAAAGGCGATTCTATCGAAACCCAGCAGGCCATAATTAAGGCATATATAGACGAACGCCCTGACCTTGAGTTGGCGGAAATCTATATTGATAATGGGCGCAGTGGTCAATCCTTTGATCGACCTGCATTTATCCAAATGATAGCCGATATGGAAAACGGCAAAATCAACTGCTGCATAAGTAAAGATTTATCAAGATTGGGACGAAACGCCATAGATACAGGCTACTATATCGAAAAATACTTTCCGACTCATGGCATACGCTATATTGCCATAACTGACAATTATGATTCTATCAGCGATAACAATAGTATCATGGTCAGCCTCAAGAATATGTTCAACGAAGCCCATGCGTTGGAATCCGGGCGCAAAGTTAAAGTTGCTAAACAAGTATGTATGAAAAGTGGTAAGTATGTAGGCAGAATGGCTCCATATGGCTATTTAAAAAGCAAAGCTAATAAGCATGTGCTTATCCCGGACGAAAATATAGCCCCTATTATCAAACAAATCTTTGAAATGGCCGGGAACGGCGTTGCTGTTTCTGTTATTAAAAACTGGCTGAATGATAATGAAATTTTACCTCCACGGTGCTATTTCCACTCTATAGGCTTGGTCTCCGACAAAGAGTTGCCGGATCAAAAGCACTGGAGCATCAAAACTGTCTATGCCATTTTGAGAAACAGAGTTTATTGTGGCGATATAATACAGGGGAAATATACAGTAAAAGACAGTGTTTTAAAAAAGAAGCCTGAATCAGATTGGGTAATTGTAGAGAATACTCACGAAGCCCTTGTAAGCCGTGAACTGTTTGAAAAAATACAAAGCATCCGTGATAAGAACAGAAAAGGTTATTCTACCCCAAAAGTATTTCCAAAGAACATCTTCGTAGGTAAGATTCTTTGCGGACACTGCGGCTATTCTCTGGAAAGATCACGTTGGGGCAAAAATAATTATGCTTTCGCATGTAGAACGAATATAAACTATTCCACCGACGACTGCACATCATTTGCTATAACAGAAAACAGCCTAAAAGAGATGTTTTTTAGTTTCCTAAACGAACAAGCAGCTATTCTCAACGGCATAACATCATCATCTCAAATATCAAAAGAAAGGGACATCCAGAAAGCTGAACTAGCAAAATTACAATCAGAAATCAATAAAAACAGCTATTTTTTGAAAAGCCTGTATGAAAGCCTTATGAACACTGACATCACCAATGTTGAGTATAAGGAATTAAAGGCTGGATACGAAGCGAAAATAGCATCATTATCAGAAAAAGAAGCCCAAATGCGTATAAGCATGATGGAAAGCGCAATAAACAGCACAAAGATTTCTAAGGCTATAGACCATCTGCAAACTGTTCAGCAAATATCAGATTTATCTGCTGAGATCATTGATAAGCTCGTGGATAAAATCCTGATCTTCCGAGATAAACATATCGAAGTTCATCTGAAATTCGCTGATGAAGTGAATGCCATGTCAGTGGCAAAGGACTCCATAAAAGAGGACACAGTTGTATGAGCGGCTATGTAATTGCCAAATATTTGCGCCTTTCCATGGACGATAATATCTCGGATAGTTTGAGCATATCCAATCAGCGATTATTGCTGGACGGCTACATCGAAGATATGGAAATACCCAATGCTACTGTTTTGGAGTTTATCGACAATGGCTATTCGGGTACCAATATGGAGCGTCCGGCACTTCAAGAAATGCTGGAACTGGCAAGATGCAATGGATTGAATTGTATCCTGGTGAAAGACTTTTCAAGATTTTCTCGTAATGTTTTGGAAAGCGGATACTATATTGAACAAGTCTTTCCGCTGTACCGCATACGTTTTATTTCTGTAAGTGACGGCTTTGACAGCAACGACTACAAAGGCGATACGGGCGGAATTGATGTAGCTTTTAAGTTTTTGCTTCATGAATACTACAGCATAGATTTGTCCAAAAAAATCCGAAGTGCGAAGCATACGAAAATGAGGAGTGGTGAGCATATAGTTGCCGATGCAACTTACGGTTATCGCAAGAATGATGCCGGCACATGGGAACCTGACGAGGATACAGCAGCAGTTGTCCGAGAAATTTATAAAATGGCTTTGGATGGACTGTCAAAAATAGAAATCTGCAAAAGGCTGTTTGAGGCAGGTCATCCCACACCTGGCGAGTATGTGGAATTGAGGCGTGGCAAAGACATAATTCCTAAGTGCTTATGGAGAACAGGAAGAGTTCGCCACATACTCACAAACCCACAATATATCGGAACTTATGTTGCCGGAAGGCAATTTTGCGACATTGTTGGTTCTCGAAGATCAATCCATCGCGACAAAAGCGAATGGATTATGATTCCGGACCGCCATCCACCTATCATCAGCAAAGATATTTTTGAATCGGTTCAAAAAGTTGTTAATGCTAAAACCAAAGCCGAATTTGTAAAGCAATTATGGGGAAACGATACAGACAATCCAAATCCTAAGCTGCCGGAAGTGAAAATAGTAATCCCTTCAATCCCATTATATGGCTTTAGAAAGGGTATCACCGGTGACTTAGAGCAGGATCCGTCAGCCGCAAATATCATCAAAGAAATTTTTGACATGGCTCTGAATGGTGTATCTAACGTAGCTATATGTGATAAACTCACGGCTTCCGGCTACCCAACACCAAGAGAGCATATCAAGTTATCAAAAGGACATGACATCACGCCGCAATGTTGTTGGACAATAGATGTTGTCTACAGAATTTTAAATAAGGTAGAGTACGCAGGAGCTTATGCATCCGGAAAGTATAAAAAAGATCCTAATACAGGCAAGCATCGGAAGGTTCCTAAAGAGAAATGGAACATAATGCCGGATGTCTATCCGGCCATTGTCACCAAAGAGACTTATGAGAGAGTACATGTAATAAGTCCCAATCGTAAAAATTTACAGCGCGGGGATTATCTACTGCGTGGAAAAGTGACTTGTGGTTGCTGTGGCCACACTATGGTTCGCGAGCGGAAGAGTAATTTTGTATACAGTTGTCGTTATACCATGCCAAATTCAGCGGCTTCATGCCATCGGATGAAGATAAGCACAGTCGAACTGGATGCTATTGTGCTTTGCACCATCAAGAAACAGGCTGAGTCCATACTTAATTTAGAAAATTTATCAGATTTGCGAAGAGCAGAACCTAACGTACAGCACCTTGCAGAGTGCGAATATCAGGTTAAACAATTGATTGGACAGCGGCAAGCTCTTTATGAAAAATTTATCATGAGAGAAATCGACAAGGAGGCATACGAAGCTCAAAGAACTGACTACAATGCACAGCTTGATAGGTTGAACGCCCGGATTTCCTTGCATAAGCTGGCAGAGCAAAAAAAGGAAGCCGGACAGAAAATCAACGCACTTGCCAAAACAGCTTTGGATGAAACCACTTCCCGGCAAGAGCTTGTGAATATGCTGGTGGATAAGGTTTATGTACTTCCAAATAATCATGTGGAGATTAAATGGAAGGTGTCCGGTTTCTAGCTTATTCTGAATATAATCTCTTGGTAAGGCTTGTTTTGAAGGTGGAACTTACCTATCCAAGATACGAGAGGAAAGTAAAATAAAAATATGGTTAGTCAAGAACCCGAAAAAGGGAAAACGGCGATATACTGTCGTACTGCAAGCACTCATCCGAGCGACTTTCAAGAGATAAGGCAGCAAGAAGATAAAGTACGTACCTTTGCCTTTGAAAAAGGGTATGAGATTTTCATGATATATTCAGATAATGGATTTAGTGGCAATAATCTGGATAGACCTGCATTTGCCGAAATGGAAGTGGATATGGCGGCGGGCAAAATTGACACGATAATTGTTAGCTGTGTTGACCGCATCGCTCGTGACCATTTTATTAGAGAAGATTGGCTGTACCAGTTAAACTTGATGGGTATTAGTATAATTGCCGTTGATGGCTCACATGAAGTATCACCGCTTTTACAGCAAATCTATAGAGAGATACAGGAAATAACAAGTAGCAAAAGAACAAACGAGAGCTTAAACTCAGCACTAGCAAGGACAATATAATGGCTTTCCAATTTTTCAGCGTTGGTTGTAAAGAAGCTTGCCTTAATATTATGGCGGCGTTTGCTTGTGAGGATTGATTGCAAGAGGAAAGTGTCTGATTTCTAGCATCTTTTAGTTTTGAATAACCCATCATCCTTGTGATATAATTTGGTATGCTTTTGTGATGGGTTATTCAAATTTATTGAGATATTTTCATAATAGAAAGGAAGTGGAGGCATGTCAACGTTGCCTGTTTATAAAGTTGAGAATCCGATTTATGAAACCATGGACAAAATTATAGAAAAATACTGGGATAACTGGCTTATTATGTCGGACAGGACAAATAATCCTATAGGCGGAAAAGTTCTGTATTATTGTAAGAACAGGACAAATGAATTAGAGCGTACACTAGATGTCTTAGATGAAAATTGGGAAGAAAACGGATTTCCCGATACAACATTCGTAGGGCCATCAAGAGGCTTCATGGGTGGCGTAATATGAACCATCTTCATTTGCCTGTGTTCTCATACGCTTCGTCAATTGTTATAGAAACTGAATTACTCAGGTTCGGAAAGGGTTATACTCAACCATCGGTGTGTGAAATGATATTTGACACAGGCGCAACCATGACAGCTATTGACGAGGAGATTGCAACACGCTGGGGATATAAATGGAAAGACGGCAAGGATACCACGGTTGCCGGGATTGGAAATGCAGCGATGCCAGCAAAAATGATCATCATACCGTCTCTCATACTTGATGGTTATGACATTGGCCCTAACTCACTACACGTCATAAAATTCCCAGAAGATGCGAATACAAAAGCTGTACTTGGCATGAACGTGATTAGAAATTTCAAAACCACCATTGACATAAAAATGCGTGAGGATGAGGACTATGATGTTACAAAGCCAATTGGCTTAATAACGCTAACTCCCAAGTTTGCTATGAACGACAAGCCCAAGTTGGAAGATTTTCTTCCTAACAATACATCGGTTTGGAATTTGGAGCGTGGGTAAATAATTTTTAGTATGTACTTGACGCGCCCGTCAAACACAACACCTTCGAGTGGCGCACGGGTAAGGCTGTTGATTTTTCTGATGGTAAGCTGTGCGCTTCGGTAGTTGCGTATGTCAATTGTAGTGTTTTGGCTGTTTGCGCCTACAGTAAACATAACAGGCTCTGCTAAGATGAAGCTGGGTAAGGCTCTGGTTTCAACGGCTACAAATGTGCCGTCCTCCAGGAAAGGCAAGCGGATAAGCCCTGCGTTATCTGTAATGAAGGTGAAACTGCCGTCTACAGGATTTTGTAGGCGTTCGCCCATGTTGCCAGTACCGAAGTATCGGGCTATCTCAAGCACAATATACTTATTATCCAGATTAACATTTGTCTGCTGGTTGAACGTGGATGCAGAGCCATGTACAAGCCTGTTAATGATATTCGCCATACGCTTTGTTTCGTCACGCTCAATTAAAAGGTTATAGAGGTCGCCCAAGATAGGCATTTGTTTAAAGCACTTGCCCTCTGCATCTTCCGGAGCAATCAGCGTATCATTATCATGCGAAATACCAAAGCCCTGATAGGTGCGGATAATTGTCTCATCAAGCAACTGCCGTTCTTCGTGACTCATATCAGGTATCAGCAGCGAAAAGAAAATATGCAGACGATCTATCTTTGTGGCAAGCAATGACCTATCCAGCACCACTTCATCAATGAGTTCAGCAGATGCCGTATCAACCGGGCGGATTTCCATAATATTAATACAATGTTTCGAGGCCGGCGATATCTGAACGAAACTACCGCCAATGGTATTACAAGTACGGTAAAACTCATGCCCTTTGAGTGGTGCAAGTATGAAAACCTGTATGCCCTTGCGCCGCATCCTCGTAGCCATAAGTTGTAATGCAAAGGATTTTCCTGCACCTGATGTTCCAAGGACAGCCATATTTGCGTTTTTGTACACCCTGCTGTTGAAGATATCTACCATGATAAGACTTTGGTTATGCTTGTTTACACCAAGCAATATCCCGTTATCATCACACATCTCAAACGAAGTTAGAGGATAACAGCTCGCTGCCCCACCGGTTAGCATGTTGCGACGTGACCATTTATGCAAGCTCTTTTCAATGGAAGCCAGCGGTAACGAAGATAAAAATGCATCTTCCATCCTAAAGGTACACATTTGAACAGCCATATCTTGGGAGATCATTTTTTTCTGCATCTCCCTTACACGCCAATCTAAAATCTCTTTGGTAGCACCGGTGATAGTAATAAGGATGTTGCAATAGTAGAAATCTTCATTGTTTGCAATGCCTCGTTTCATATAATAACCGCCGTGGATTGAGCCTGCCAAATCGTCAAAGTCATCATTGGTATCCTGGGCATCCTTGATTTTACTTTTATTCATACGAATATGCCGCCCAAGGCTCTGAGAGATTTTTTCCTTTGGTTGCTTAGCAAGGTAGATATCAATGTCTATACCCTCACCGGCATTTACGAGCAGGGAAATCCATCCTGCCTGCACATGAGTTCTAAAGCCATGGGTAGGAACGACCAAGTAAGCTATATAAACTCCATCCATTTTGATATAATTCATATGGGAGAGGTCTATATACTTAGGTGCCGCAAACTCCGTACCGGGAATATCCTCTACAGAGGTTTTGCCGTAGTTGGCGGCATAATCCATGATTACTTCACGTTTCCGCACAGAGAGAGGTATATCAAAGCTAGACTTGCGATTTAGCATTTGATATAAGACTTCTATAGCAAACTCGTCGTCATCTTTGTGTTCCACAATCTCATTGCCGCACTGTGCAAGGTAAGATCGTGCAGTGGCGGCTAAGGTATTAAGGTTTGCAATGGCATCAGCTTCAACGTCCTTTGCTTTCATATATGGCTCATACTCTACAATAATAAAGAATCTTCGTGATACTGCCTCTTTTGAGCCGATACCATAAAGCAAGCGCATGTAATCTTCCTGCAAAAGGCGGCACTCTTCATTGGTTTCTTTTTCTAAGTCCGCCTTGGCAATATTTAGATGCTTTTCAATGTCAGCCTTTTTGGATAGACATTTAATCTGCATTTTTACCGGGCTGATTTTCAAAAAGCTTACGAAAGACCAGATTATAGAGCGTTGTTCCTTTGCTGTCCGTAGCAGAAAATTAATAGGCGTTACCTCAATGATTTTTACGTAACGCCCATCAGCCGTATATATAATGCCATTTTTAATTTTCTTGATAGGGATATAATCGGCAGCTTCGTTTGATGTTCGGATAAACCGCCCACGCCTGCTTTTGACTAACATCCCTTTTTGCTTTTTGCCGGGATCAATTCCCACATCAAGCCGACTTTTCACCTTTTTAGCAAATAGGCCGGTGTACTTTGTTTTACTATTGACTTCGTTAACAGAAACAGCTTTAAGAGCAGCACGGCCTATAACACGCCGTTTGAATACAAAGCGAAAGCAAAAGTATAAAAACTCGGTTATACTAAGCCCCATTACGCCAATAGCCGCAAAAAACATCAAGGGCAGAACGACCGCCAGAAGAACCGTTACCCGTATGGTTAAGTCCATACCCGCTGTTACTCCGAAGAGTAGCCAAGCGGAAACGCCGCCGACTGTACAGGCTTCAATGGCGTTTCTTAGACGAAACATCCCTCCAAAAACACCGCTTGAATCAACGTAGTTTGGTGGGATAAAATATACATCGGGCGAATCGTCATCCCTGTCCTTATGGTTATTTCGTGCCATTTCATGCCTCCTCTTTTCACAACAAACGCATGAACATAAAAACCTTGGAGCTTTGCCCCAAACCCCACGCGCTTTTTGAAAAAAGCGCGGCAAAAACTTTTAAAATTTAAAGTTTTTTTGCTTTTTTTTTTCAAAAAAAGAAGGGTTTTGAACTTATGCGTTTGTCGTGTCCTTCTTTATTATCTACCTTGACGGCGGCAATCCGATAAACTGAACCGGATTAACGTGGGTTCCGTTGGACAAAATCCCTAAATGCAAATGCGGCCCGGTGGAACGGCCTGTACTGCCAACTTCTGCAATTACTTGACCTGCATAAACTCTTGTTCTTGGATTGGTTACACTTACCAAGTTACGGCTATTGTGCATATATTCACTGATTACACGCCCAAAGCCCGGTACATATCCGTGGTCAATTCGTATCCAATTACCTGCGCTGTTAGAGAACTGTGCAAGAATTACATAACCATCTGCTATTGTCCGAATGGGCGTGCCAATGGGTTTTGGGATATCAATGCCATTATGAAATTCCTGTCCTCTACCTGACATAGGGTTTGTGCGCAAACCAAATGGGGAGCTTATGCGCCAATCCATACCGGGGAATGGACTGTAAAATCCTTCAACTTCGCCGGCTTCAAGAATGATACCGAACCAGCCACCCATATCTGTATCTGTCAGAAGCGTCATAAGATTTCGAGCATATTCATGGGCAAAGGTCATTAGACGTTCATCATCAGCAATGCCAAAGATTTCTGCAAAAATCATTTCGCCTTTATAAACCACGATAAAGTTATGGACATTTATCTCGATCATAGCAGGTGGAGGCGGTTCATATGCCCAAGCGGGTTCATTAAAATTCCAGTTTTCAGGAACATAGGTTTCAAGCCTATAAGAAAATATCCATCCCGGCGTTTCCCATGCCCCTGTTGATGGGTTTTGTACATACTCAAAGAGCGGCGGCGGATCAGGATAAACAAGCCTTTCTTCTATTTCAATCTCCACGGCATAATCGAATAAATCCCTTGCCCGTTCTGCTTGTCTCATGGCATCACGCAGGTCGTTAAGGCTTATCTGCATAACATTTTCATATAATGATGCAGCATATAAGCCCAGCACCACCGAAGTGTTAAATTGGAATACGTCACCTTCAATGCCGATAATACGGGCTTCATCTCCTTCAGGAATCAGCAAAATTTCGTTGTTAATACGGGCGATTATATTTTGATACTGCTCGAAGTGAAAGTCTCCTATTATTTCGTGGGCACGTTCAAGGTTATAAACTATATGAGCCGTATCGAAGGCATTATCAAAATATATGCTTTGCATGTAATCAACCGTAGTACCACCACTAAACGCCGAACCTATGCCAATGATAAGCGCACCGATAATGGGCAGTGAGCGGAAAAATGCCCCTATGCTGTTTAATACACCGCCTACAAAACCAGTCATAGCGTTAAATATAACGAGCGGCAGCATAGCAATAAGCAAAATTGGTAGTATAACGAGTATACAAACAATAGCCGCTAATTTTAATGAAGCCCTTGGATTTTTTAATGCGGCCACAACCGCACCTCCCGGCCCACCGGCAGCAGCTCCTTTTGCTATCATGGCGGCCGCCTTACCCATCTTTGCTGCTTCTATAGACAGCTCCTGGAAGAGAAGCACCGGTATCTCCGTCTACCTTTTCTATCAACAGATATCCCATAGGTGTATTGTAGAATGAAACGGAATTGCTTTGCCCCCAAGTAATGGACATAGATCGGAAACTTGGGTCATCCAGCAAGAATCCCGGCGGTGCTTGGATTTCTGAGATGGTATACTGTCCGGCAGGCAGATCGGTAAATGTGTAGTAGCCTTGGGCATTTGTAACACCAATTCTGTCTATAGGCATCCCCGCAGGATTACCTTCAGGAAAAAATCCCTGAATACGGAAATGCGTGTTGGGAAGCCTGGTATTGGTGACTCTGCAATACTTATAGACAGTGATTTCCCCGAACGGATAATTCTCAAAAGTTTTGAGAATATGATTGTGCGGATCATCAAAATCTATAATAAAATCAGTATCCATAGAAACTTCAATACCGTTAATGATACTTTCGATTGCTTCTCTAAGCCCATCAATAACAGCCTGAATGTCAGGCTCTTCTCCGCCGGCAGCTAATCCGGCTTCAAGTGCCGCGATCATTGCATCAAGCGCAGCTTGCAACTCAACTAAAACTTCATATTCTGTATCAGCATCAATAAAAACATTTGGTGGATTTAACCAAAAGCCAAAAGCTGTTGGCTCGGGCAGAATAGAGAAGTTGTTAGGCGCACGTATTTCTGTCACCACGTATGCACCGGGAGGAAGCCCTGAGATTTCCCAGAAACCATCTTCTACTCTGCTTGTAATGCCACTTGGCGCAGCAGTATGCGCTCCGGCAGTAAGCACCTGACGGATGTTGATGCCGGTATTGTCAATCTCAAACATCTGTCCGTCACCGGTCACTACCTGATGAGACGAAATACCCCTAAGCTCAATAAGTGCCCCCGGAATGTTTTCTCTTGTTAGCGCATTTACTTTTTGGATGCGCACCGGGGGCATTTCGGGAGGCGTTGGTGGCTCACCATTAGGAGGCCCTCCAGCATTAGGCGGCCCTCCAGCATTAGGCGGCCCTTCACCATTAGGCGGCCCTTCACCGTTAGGTGGCCCTTCACCGTTAGGTGGCTCTTCACCATTGGGAGGCCCTTCTCCATTAGGTGGAATGTTGTTCCACTGGTACGTAAGGCTGGCAGACACCGGAGGTATATAAAAAACAATATCTTGCCATGAATTACGCTGTGTTGGATGTCCCATAACAAACACGTTGCCATTAGCATAGCTATTATTGATACCAATCAGGTTTACCGTTGCTTGTTGACCTTCACTTCCATCTGGCATCACTAAATGGAAATTGTTTATTTGCGTCCATGTTCCCAATGGGTTAACCGAACAAGTTCTGCTTGTTCCTGCGAATACACCACTTGGGTTAGTAGGTGCTGTTGCTACATGACTCCCATTAACATAAAGCCTGGTACCGGCAGGGGCATCTCCCCATCTGAATTGGAATGGATTGTTGTCACCCAAGTTAGTTCTTCGGTTAAACCCGGCGTTGAATGAGGGAGATTGCTGCGAACCTGTAGCACTATGATTTTGTTCATTGTTTACAGTAATGCCGGGATTGCTTGCTTTGATTGTATCATAGAAAGCCGCTCTGGGATTAAGACGCATTTGCAAGGTTCATAATCCCCTAATTGCGTACCACCGGAAGTTATTCGTCCACCATCCAGACTAGCAAATGCTATAGCAACCCTAGTCATATAAGCAGCCCACATGACAAAATCATTATCACGGCCGGATACGCCCGTCAAATATGGATTTATAGGCACTCCATATCTCAAAATATTTCTAAACTGAGGGGCATTATCGTTTAGCAACACATATACAGATGCATTGGTTTCCGGGCCCGGCAAACCGGGATCGGCACAAAAGGCTTCGTACTCTATCCCGTTGATGAGTACAACATATCTTAGTGCGCTGATACGTTGACCATCTATTTGAATATACGCAGTCTGATGATAGACTGTATTACCACCAGCCCCAATTCGTACTATTTCCTCCGGTACCGGAGTTGCGGAAAAAGCTACTATAACGCCTAAATTCGGTGCTTGACTGACTTCTGTTCTGAAAGCTGCAAAAGTCGATTCCGGGACAATTACAGGCGAGATACTTGCTATTCGCTCATCATCAATATAGATACGTTCTCCATCTAAATGAACGTATCGTGGGATTTCCAGCGGCACAAGTCCTTCAAAGCCTTCAACTTCCACCATAGCTATGCCATCAGCCGATACTAAAACTTCCTCACCGGCAATTGTAGCCATAAATGGTTCAGCCATGAATCCGGGATCAGAATAGCCCTGCAATCTTTCACCGGCAAATACGTTAATCGGAATACTGCCAAAGGCCGTCAGAAACGCCAGAAACATGGCCATTACAGGCTTGAGTTTGTGCCTTGTTTGTGATCTTAACGAACTCATACATTTTCCTCCTTTTTTATTGAATTTTTTCTTTAACTAGGCTTGGTGCTCTGCTGAACTAAGGAACTACTAATGGCATCACAATCACCTCCAAAAACAAAAAAGACAGACGTATTTGTCTGCCAATAGCGGTTATCTATAATTAACCCTATGCCATTGTTGAAGCATAAAGGGATTGTCGCTGCAACAAAAAAAGCCCATTCTTTAGGCTTTTACTTGCTTTGATATTACTTAGGCATCTGCCTAAGCATAGTAATAGATAAATGGAGTGCCGGCCGCAAACCTGCCTGACGTGTAACACCATATCCATAACGATTTCCTGCATTACTGCCCGTATTAACGTTACCAAGCCCCATATTGTCGGCTGAACGAAGCCATACCAAATCTGTATCCCATGATCGTGGTATATTATTTGCAATAGCGATTTTATCAGCGTCAAATCCTCGATCAAAGCCGTTAAGCCTCCAAAGGCCGGAACGACCAAAAGCATAATCAGTGCGCCCATCAATCTCAGGACTTTCACGATAATTAAACCTTAATTCACTGTCTCTTCTTCCGGGATACCTGATAAAACTTTGAAATCTGGCGTTATCTTTACCAAAACCCATAGTTCGAGTCTCAAAGTCAGATGGTAGCCATAGCAAATCATTATAAGTTGGAACAATTCTTGTGTGCGGCCAATGGCCGCTATATGGCCCAATAGAAAGTCCGTCTTTTCCATTTACCAAAGCAAACTGTGATCTGCTATGATTCCAGATAAGGCCGGCGGCCCCCAATCCGTCACTTGAATTTTCTGAACCCAATCCATTTGACCATTCATCGTAAAACTGGCCTGAAACATAGAAAACGCCACGAGCATTTCTATCTGTCTGAAAAATGGAACTTTGCCAGTTCCCGGGTATATTTTGTGGAGCTACAAGATATCTTTCAATATCAAACAAGGCAAGCAGATGTTCTTGATCCCGTAAAAGATTTGCTCTTGCAATGCTTGTGCTATAGTTACCTTCAAGGAAAAAATTATCACAAGCAGGTAATCTTGATGCTATGCGTTCATCAGATCTTATCGTATTAGCATTATCGGCTATGATAGATGTCCAAGGATTCCCGATATCCAAGTCAACGTGCCTTTCATCTGCTCTTCTTATGCTAAAATCATACCTGGTTCCATTAAAATGAGACATACGATAAGGTTCAACCATCCATAAAGTTAAGACATCATGGCATTCATCTACCGATCTGTAGACCAGTTGCCACCATTGGCTTGTCAATTCAGTAAGATGTCCATGTTCAACTCCCTCTTGATTATAAACAGTTTCAAACAACTTGATTACTATTGCACCGGAGTCATTCATACTTTGCGCTTCTCCAGCCACAAAAGATGAAAAATCTTCAGCAGTTACAGCAATGAACGGCGAGTATTCAAAGGAAAGGCCGGACGGCCATTGTTCCTTTTTTTCTCGCATCAAGGGATTTAACCTTGGATCATCAAGTATATAAAGAAGGCTTGCAAGAACATCATCATTTACTTCGCCCCCGTATCTAAAAAGAGGATATGGTGATACTGCTAGAATGTGGTGATGATAGTAAAATTGTAGTATAATACCATTATCTGTATTTTGTGAAGGATAACATTTCTCCATACCCATGACTGAGACAATACTGATAATACCCAGTATGAATATGATTAAACATGTTATGCCAGCTAATGCTGTCAATTTATGCTTTACGAACACAACTACTGCCTCCTGTTTTTTTATTTCACTCTAAATCCACCCAAACTAGAAAGGGGAATTTAAATGAAAAGTATGTTTTTAAAAAGCCTAGCTACTGTTGGTTTCGTTAGTATTTTAGCTATTGGCGGAAGTATAGCAACTTTCGGCAATAGAGGAACATTTATGGAAGTCAGTGCCGCTTCTACCATCAACGAACCAAGAATTGAAGTTGGCATGATGGTTTATACTCGTTCTGAATTTATAAGAATGACTAACCATCCTCGCCGAAATGGTAACATTAACTTTAATAATAATATTTATACAGCCCATGATTTTTTTAACAAATATCAAAGTTTAAGCTTTGATCATGCTGATCCTACAGGTTCAGGGTCATCAACTATAAATGGAGTTTTGTTTTTGGAGCTACGTCCCGGAAGGACAGTTGAGCCGATATCGAATACCCCAATACCAGTTCCTGCTTCGGTTACTTCAAACATCCCTCAACCTGAACATGTTACTGTAAACCCTGTCACCAATGAAGTAAATCAACAACCAACACCCAATACTAACTCAGCTATTACTCAGGAAGTTATTGCAGAACCGTCACGATACGCCCCATTTCTTTACACTCGTTCAGAAATAACTTTGCCCAACAGACGACTTTCAGCATCTGAAATGGCTGCTTGGATCGCAGAATACCATGAAAATGGTGGCGCAAACTCTTTTGAATTAGAACTAATTAGCTTAATAAATGAAGTCCGAACGGAGCATGGTCTTAACACTTTAGAGATAGATGTTGCGCTAATGATGGCCTCTCGTTTTTTTGGACAAACAATAATCGACTTAGACCTACTTGGTGCCCAATTTGATGCTGCGGTACACCAAAGCGGCCCTTATGGTGGTTCACGAGGTACAGCAGAGGCATTCGGTGTCTTTGATCGTCGTGGTGGTGCCGGACAAAGAAGCGCATGGACACCCCAAGAAGTTCTTAATAACTGGATGAACTCACTACCGCATAGAGAAAATATAATGCGCAGCACCATAACTTATGTGGGAGCAGGTTCTCTTTTAGGTGGAGAATGGGGAGTTTTCCATTACCTGATGTTTCGATAACAGGGACGGCCGCCGGATCAAGTTTTCATCGTCGCTTCAAAACATCTAAAAAATCCAAATCCTCCTCATCCGAATATCCTTGATAAAACACAGAATCAATCCCTGAATGGTTAAAGAGATACGTGAACTCTTCATTAAGATTACCTTCCGGCCATAAACACGCCACGTAGTCAAACTCTTCCCGGTTGTCGGCAGTAATCTGGCCTCTGCCATAAATCATAAGTTTCTTCTCGCCATCCTTTAGCACAACAATACTACCCAATGGTAATAAATTCGTTTCCTTCATAAAGCACCTCCATAAAATACATCCATCATCAACAGACAGATACTCTTTCCTTTGACATTTCTTCCAAATGATTATCCAACATTTTAAGAGCGCGTTCCCTCAGCCGAAAGTACGTCCGGCGGGGAATGCGCTCATGTCTTTTTGCTATGTCTGACAGTATCTCTTCTACGTCACCGGGTTCCCGGTCTGTCATATATGAAGCGTAAATAATCCAATATAATTTTTCACCTAATAATTTATCACTTCGCAGTACATCAACAAGTTCTTTGGTTAGATGAATTTGTTCTATACAAGCTTGCAATGCATTATGCCCGGTTCCCGGTACGGCTTCAAGTACCAACCTGCGCCATTTGGTAGGTCTGTATTCGAGCAATAATTTTTGAGCTTTGCTCTGTAGTTGTTTCGTTGCCATAAACACTTTCCTTTCATAAATGGCTAAATTTACAGCAAAAAGCCCCCACGAGTACAAGCGTACCAGAGGGGGCGTAGCCACAATTCCAATTATTGACACTGCCATTTTAACCTTTTGTGATTTGCAAGTCAATGGCAAAAAAGTGCCACTTTTTTCTTTGTGCAAATCCATAATATTTTATGCCTAAATGGCATAAAGTGAAAGTTATTGTAGATTTTTGGCTCTCTTTTCAATTAAGATTCCATAAATAAAAGCCCAAATCATTGTTATTATTAAAATACCAAAGATAAAAAATCCTGGATACGCCCCTCTCATAGAGCTAACTCTACTGGGGTTTCTTGGGCTATAAAAAAGTTGAATTGTTTCATTTTGTTGAGGTACTCGTGTAAAACCATTCCCGCGTACTCTTTCTATAAATACCTGTCCATTGACTTCATATTGAACTGTCAGTGTGATGCCGCGAGTAGCTTGATGTACCTGAATTACATGTCCTATAGTTCTATTACCCATTAATCTGAGCTGCAAATTATTTCCTGTTACAATGAAGCTTGCAATAAGGATAAAAACTGCAAAAGGGATATAAGAAAAAGATTTGATTTTTTCCCATGTAGATGGCGTGTGTTTTTGTTTATCATTATTGTCATTGCTAAACTTTGATATTTCATCATAATCCATAATTAGCCCCTTACTTTTTAGGTAATTTCCTACTAAAGCACTTTCTTTTCTGGGTTAAATATTTCACATACTTGAAAATTATAATGTTTAGCTTCAAGATACTGGCTATTAATTATTCTCATCATTTCGGCGCCGAAATCCTTCAGGCAGATATCCCCATATTGTAGGACACGCAGCTGTTCCAAGATATGGGTGGTCTGCTGGTATTAGGGGTGATCCTGTTATTGTTGGGCAAACCCTATCCATTCCTAACCATGGATGGTCTGGATGTATGGCATTACCATCAAGATCACGGTGTATTACACGGCGAAAATCTGGTCTATTCGGGCAAAACATATTTGGTAGGTCTGGTAAGTAGGCAGGCCCCTCAAAATCTTCTGGTCGGCCTTGTTCCCTTAGTTGAGCTACCCAAGGGTCGTCAGGTAGAATTCCCCATATTGTTGGACATGCAGATGTACCTAACAATGGGTGATCTATAGGTATGCGCGGAGATCCCCACTCTGTTGGGCAAAAGTTATGGTTCCCTAGCATAGGGTTATCTGGATGTATAGGATTGCCATTTGGGTCACTACGTATTACTCTCCTCCCAGTCGGCCTGTCTGGGTCAGATAAGTTGGGTACGTTAGGTAACAAGATTGGTTGGCTTGGAATAAAACGCTCTGGTATATTTTCTGGCAAAACTCCCATTATTGTTGGACATGCAGGAGTTCCCAAAAATGGATGATTTTCAGATATAAGCGGACTTCCCCATTCTGTTGGACAGAAGCTATGGTGCCCTAGCTGAGGGTTATCTGGATGTATCGGGTTGCCATCAGGATCACTGTGTACCATTCGCCTCCCCACTTGGCGGTCTGGATGTCCCAGATGTGGCGGTTGATGTAGTATGCGCGGGGGTGGGGGGCCGGGTTGTTGTGTTTGAGCTGGAGCTTGTGGAAGCAACCCCAACAACTGCTCTTCTAGCCAATTTGTACCTTGATTAACTAGATGACCTCCTCCATATGAAATACCTCCTCCTACAGCAATACCGGCAGGTACACTAGCACCACCTGTAAATTTCAAACCTCCTCCTGCTATTGCAGTACCCGCTTTCACAGCAATCGTACTAACCAAAACATGCCCAAGGGTATTTAGTCCTAATATACCTCCTCTAATAAGTTGCTCTTGCCAAGTGGCATCATTATCTAACAAAATAGAAGCACCCTCTAGTGCTGCATGTCCATAAGTTGCTATATCGCTGGCAGCATTTGCTGCACCTGCCAATCTAGCAAATCTTCCAGCATTCATTCCTGCCGTTCCTAAAGTTTCAGCTCTTGCAATTCCTCCAACTTCTGTTGCAGAAATTCCCCCTGCCAAAATTTCTGTAGCTGGTTCGCGCCAACCCTGTGAAGCGTTCCATCCATCTACAAGTGAATCCTGTAATGAAGGATTCTGAGGTTCCTGTATTTGCATTGCTTGTTCTTCTCGTAATCGTTGTACACGTTCTAGTTCTTGGGGCGAGACACCAGGGGTTATAGGGCCAAAATAATGTGGCCATTGCTCTTGCCTCTCCGCTAAACTTTGATCTAATTGAGCTTGAGCTTGGGCTCGTATATCTCCTTGCTGGGATGCTAACAGTTCTCGTTCTTGCTGCATAATTCGTTGCTGTCTGATAAGTTCTACTTGGAGCAGTGATTCTTCTAACATGGTTTGCTCACGTAATACTTGTAGCCAGGCTTGTTCTCGTGCTTCTTCTCTAGCTATTTCCTCCTGTCGTACTCGTTCTTGTCGAGCTTGTTCAACATAAACCAGAGATTCTTCCAGCATAGTTTGTTTACGTAGTTCGTTTAATCGAGCTTCTTCCCGATTTTCAAGTATCCAATTCCCGGATGTAGAGTAGCCTTGTATTGCAATTGTATCATTACTAATTGACATAGGCGTAGCACCACTTAGCGTTCCATTGGCAAAGGCTTCTCCCATACGGTCACTGCTTGCCTCATGTACTGGATCATAGTATATATTTGTTCCTTCTACGTTAGGCTTAATTTTTCCATGTGCTTGTTCACGCACATGGTTTAACTCATGACCAAGCAACTCTCTACCCTCAGTAGTATTCGGATTATATTTTCCTGGTGCAAAACGGATTATATTGCCTTGGGTTGTTGCCTGAGCGCCCATAATATCAACTTCTGGAGATTCAAGCAATGATAATTCGCTTAAATCAATCCCAAAACTGTCTTGAACACGTTCTGACAAAATTTCCGGAATATTCAATTTTTTACCAGAGTTGAATTTATAGTTTTGCGAGTTGGTAGGCATTTCGATTTCCAAATCTTTGCCTTGAAGAGGTTCAGATTTTATTTGATTCTTGTGGTAGCCAAATTCTTCTGCCCAATTAATTTTATCTTGAGTGTCATTTGAAATTATTGATTGATTAATTTGAGCAGGTATATCGCTTCCGAAAAGTAAATGACTAACATTTTCTTGCTCTTTTTCCATGCTTAACATTTTTAAAGGCTTTTCTTTTTCATGTAATCCTGAGTACATAAACAGACTCTCCTTGTTAGAAAATTAAATCCTCTGTTTGTTGATAGAATTTTGGAAATTTAGATTCATCCATGACAAGTTTTTAATAATTCAAGGCGAATATAAGGGGAGACTGTCCGAAAATTACTATTTTCATGTGAAAAAACGCCTTGTAACCCGCATTCCTTCGTTGGTAAAAATGAGTTTTCGGACGGTCTGGGAGGGGGAGCTACTTTATTCCACCCCGACACATCTCAGGCAAATTTATAAGGAATTCAGCAACCTAAAAACGTGCATAAGTTGAGCTAACTTGATCCCCCCTGTCACGTTATATTTTTTATAAATCAACTTAAAGTCCTTGATTTATAAGCATTTAAACATTATAGCTGTTATCAATTATAACAAAAATCTACATATATTCAATGTGATTGACATTTTATTAGTACATGCTATAACATAGTTTTAGAAATTTAACTAACAGCTGCTGATTTTTACTCTATTGATATTTTATGGCACACCTATTTTCATTTCGTTCATATTAATTTTAGCAAGTCTCTCTTGTTAGCGATATATATATTAAATCATTGATTACCAATCACGCATTATATCATTAGGCTGTTGGAAAAAACAAACTGACCCAATTGTAGTTCAGTGTATTAGTACAAACCTTGCTAATGCGGGATTTTTTTGTGAGGTCATTCGAGCTAACGGATCCATTATTTTTTTCCAACAGCTTTAATATGGATTAAAAGAGGAATTAAATATAATATTAAAATATTGAATTTACACATGATCAGGGATTTAAAGAACATATCCGTTCATCAAAGGTGGAAAGTAAAGCTTGATTTCGCCAGCACCGATGATGAGCTTAAATAATGGCGATTATCTCTTATCATCCCCTACAAAAGCATCAAGGATATCCATTTCGTTCTTTGTAGTAAACCCCCACAAAACAGATGAAAATGTTTTTATAGCTTTTTTACGATGCCGATAATAGGTATCCTTAGTGACATATGGGATGTGCATTTGGATTCTGTCTACGATTTCATCTAGGCTATTCAATTTGAGCGGCGAAAAATAAGTGTAGTACAGAATCCAATAATAAGCTTCGCCATCGCTGTTGTTATCCCGGATCAGATGTGCGGCAGTGTCAATCAGGCTCAGCATTTCCGCAGTGCGCTTCATGCTGTTTGCATGATGTTCCAACTTTGTGCCTGTGAACCCTGCGCCAGCGGCGTACACATCATCCAGATATTCAGTTACAGACATCCCGTATTCCGCCTCAAAGTCCTGTTTATGATGTTCCATTGACAGCTTCAGATTCCAACGTACATCCCGATACGTTTTTAACAACCGCTCGGGATCATGATAACAATTTAGTCGTTCATTTCCTGTATCAGCTTTTAAAACAACTTTAGCACCAGACTTTTTATTCGCCATTCAAACTTCCCTCCTAACAATGCTTTAAACGATTTATAATTTTAAAGTTTATAACAATCCCAATTCGGCAAGTAAGGCTACTTTATTTTGTGTTCCTTTTGAGATGCGCCAGCTTGCTCCCTTGATCTCATGGAAACTACACATTTCTGTGATTCTGCTAAAAATCCGTTCTGATGGATCTCTAATACGTGTTTTATAATCAACAGTAGCCAGATTTTCGCGCAGGGCATCCAAATTATAGTTTGTGGTGATGATGGTAGGTTTGGCGGCTCTATATCTAGTGTCGATGATGGCATAGAGTTTTTCATAAGCCCATGCCGTCTTATACTCAACTCCCAAATCATCCAAAACCAATAAGCTGGCATCTCTAACAGTGTTTAACACATCTATTTCGCCAAATTCCCCATGCTTGTCAAAACTGTCTTTGATAATTGTTAGAAGCTTGGATATAGATATAGCCATAACCGCATAGCCTTGCTTGTAAAGCGCATTTGCAATAGCAAAGCTCAAATAAGTTTTGCCATTACCGGCATTTCCATAAAGCAATAACCCACGATTATTGGCGTACATATCTCTCCATTTCTCGCAATATCTAGTACCAAGCATATAATCATCATGATTATCAGGTCTATGAACCCAGTTTTCAAAATTTGACGTTTCAAAGCGATTGTCCATGAGAGAGTATGCCTTGAAACGTTCAAGCCGTCGCTTTAAATCTCTTTCTTCCGAAGCTTTATTTTCACGCTCGTTGGCTTCTTGACGGCATTTGCATGACAAGGGAACTCTCCTCATAACACCTAGGATTTCAATGTCTTTCTGCGTTGGAGTGCCACAATCAGCACAACGGGTACAGGCTTCTTCAAAGTTGGCATCTGAAAAAAAGGGAAATATTGCGGTGGTAGGCATATCAGTACCGATTGCGTTGGTAGAAGCTCTAGGCTTGTATAAGGGCGCGGTAGGGGTCGTTTTCTCCGCCAATTGTATAACCTGCCCCAATGGTTGCATTAGGTTCAACTCCTTTGTCATTTCCGGCAGGGACTCTATTTCTTGCGCCTAATTGTTCATCCGGCGAAAATTCATCCTCCCAGCGTTCTTCACTAAGCCATGTTGACGGATGTGGTATGTGTCTTTGCTGAATACCTTGAAGGCTCCAGTATTTTTTTGCAGCATTAAGCGAAGCCATGATGGTCGAAAATAAGGCATCATCAGGCTTAATATCAATCCATGCTTTTTTTGCGGCTTTCTTGCTTGCTTTTCGAGGGTACGATTGCCAAAATTGTTCAAACTGTTGTTCAACAAGCGTCATGGTGTGGATTACAGGTTTCCCTGCTCCTTGAGCCGTTTGAACCGTTAGGCACTCGGCTTGTTGATGTGAATGGGCGGCATCCTCCGGCGAGATTTGTCCGACATTAACGGAGCCTGCATTCGCCGCAGACAGACTCAGAGGGGTTGTGTTTTTGTTATTTAATTCCTCAATACTCAATTCCTTAATACTTAATTCTTTAGTACTTATTTCCATTGGATTCTCCTGTGCAGGTAAAATCTGCGAGGGCTTGCCCTGCGTTGGAAAATCCAATATAGGTTCTTTTGGTGCAGGTGCATCCGTTATTGATACGTCCAATGTTGGATTTTCCAATTTAGGTTTACTTGATGTTGGTATTTTGGGTTTAGACGGCGGCTCTCTTGTTTGTTTGTCAGGCTTACCATCATGAGGAGTCAAAGGTATTTCGTGTATTGTATATTCGATATCACCTAATTTACCCGCAGCGTCACGGATACGACGGCGAGTTAGATAACCATGCTCTTCTAATTCCTTGATTCCACTGCGTACACTATCAACGCCATCACTTGACAGTTTTGCTAAGCCCGCCTGGCTGTAATCCCAATCTTCCGGGAGACTTAACATAAAAGTCATGAGACCCTTTGCTTTATATGACAATGCTTTATTTTTAAGATGATGTTTTGCTATTACAGCATAATCGTTTACCTTTTCAGCTCTGAACACAGGCATATTATATCTACTCCTAACAGGTTTTTTTATAGATAAAGCCACTCTACCACCATAAAGAAGGCGGTAAGACTGGCTTTGATATGTTTCATAAGTATGGGTTTGTTTCTGATTACACATTAAACATATTCAGGCCGTTGAGTACAGCTTTGCACATTTCATCATCGAAAGAAGCGTTTTCAGAATCTTCAGCACCGCCCTCTTCGATATCTGCTTTGCTAATATTTTGAGAGTCGAGTACCGGGGGAGGCGTTTTTTCTTCCTTTATCACCCTGTTATCCAAATTTGAAGGAAGGGAACTTGCGTAAGTTACAGTGTTTTCTATTCCGGATTCCCCATGCCTCGCCAAGTACTCACAAACAGCATCAGCAATAAGTGATGCTTTGCGCCTACCTGCCACTTCTAAGGCTTCCATTGTCTTTTGATGTCGGGGATCAACCGGGTTAAATCGTATCGTGAAACGGGTATAGTCTTTCTTCACCCCGTCACCACCCTTCATTATGCCCCGTAAGTATCTCAGCTCGCTGATTTACTGTTCTGCATGTCATACATCAAGCGATAACCTTTAGCGTTTGCATGAATATCGTCTATAAATATAGGTTTTTTGGCTTTCCCGGTTTTTAATATATATTCTTTTAGAAGGATGGAACCGCCGCCCATAAATATTGTTTTGTCCTCTTCCAAGTCAAAACCCTTTTGTGCAATCTCTGCGAGCATTCGGTTGGCGTGAATCCCGGCAGTAGATGTGACGATCTTTTTTCGCATTTCGCTGTACTCAGAATAATCTTGGTGTTTTTCCAATATTCCTTCAATGATGTTACCTAAAATATCTCTGCCGCCCGCCCCGCGTGATTGATCGTTTATGTTATCAAAGAGAGTATTGATGCCCCAATATAGTGATGTACAAAGAGTCATATTAGGATTGAATTTATTGAGTTGCAAACAATCTACGGTAAAGCCGCCCACGTCAACAATGTTCAATATTCTTGAATCTTTCAGTCTATCGTATGCCGTAATAGCCGCCGCATAAGCCTGTGGGAAAGCATAAGCATTCGTAATTTGGATTGAATATGGTTTGCCGTTTAATTCATACTGGATGTTCTTTGATGGATTGCAGAAGTATTGTTCAAATTTTTTCTTATAGGTTTCATAATGTTGCAATGGTAAGCCAATTAAAAGCTCAACTTCGGTGGGATGATAAGGTGTAAATTCTCTGTAAAACTGAGGTTCGCTTGCAAGTTCTTTGCCGATGGCAAAGAGTGTTAAAATGAAATAACGTTCATCTTCAGTTTTGTCATTAAGTACTGGAAGGCTTTCATTTGTTAAGGTATATATCCTGCCTTCATATTGCAATACATCCCCTCCGGGCATCGATGGCAAATACTTGCTCTCTTTGTAACTGGAATGAAAAACATGTCGCATAGTTTTCATCCTGCTATTTCCTGTATCTACAGAAATTATTTTTTTCATAGCGATCTCCATTTCTTGTGGTTTTGATAATAAATTTATAGTACATTTTGATGCATATACGTGATGAATATATCGGTAAGCTCTGTGATCTACACATTTCAATTCCGACTTTGTATATGCGTAGACTGCCAATCATGTAGGAGTTCAATAATAATATTGTTCATCTGCTCCAAAGTGTAGCCTTCCGGGAAGAATTTGCGATATTGTTCAATGCTGTTGTCCGCCTTTGTAAAATTCTTATTTTTAGATAAAACAGCGTTAATTTTTTCATTGGTGAGTTCCCCGGTATGTTTCAGTTTCTTTAATTGTGAGGCTTGTGAAAGAGAAGGTTTTACACCATAGTTCTCCATAGCTGAAAGAACAATTTTTTGTTCAGGCTTGGATAAATGCGATAATTCAACTGCCGGATTAAAAGCAAGTTGTTTTGCATCTACTTTGTCCATAAGCTCAACAATAAGTTCTGTAAGCCGCATAAGCCTGAAAATTTGGCTACGACTCTCGCCGGTTTGCTCCGCCAGAATATCAACGGACTGTTTTTTGTCCTTGATGCCCTTGTGACTCAAAGCTTGCATTTTAACCCAGTACGCCCATGCTCGTTCGCTATGTAGTAGCTTTTCACGCTGTTCAAGATTTGTGTCTACCATAACGATTGCAGCTGTAGCGTCATCCATTTCCCGGATGATTACAGGCATGGCTGGCAATTCTGCCAGCTCACAGGCTCTTTTTCTGCGATTACCTGCTATAAGTTCATAGCCTCCATCAGCACGGCTCCGAACTATGCCCGGTACTAAAACGCCATTTTCCTTGATGTTATCAACAAGTTTTTTCATCGCTTCATCATCTTTTACAAGAAACGGATGAAATTCCGGCGGATACAACTCTTCAAGTGGGATATGGATAACGCTCTCCTTTATGAGAGGGCTATTTGGTATTTTGGGTATAGACAACCTCACCACCTCTGGTTAATTTGTAGGTCTGCGTTAAGGGTATAGCTGATAAAACAGATACGCTTAATAACAGGTTTTACTATAGGAAAATTTTAGCTTTTGCGGAAACTGGTTTCATTTCCGGCTATTTCCCGACAGGTTTCTAACCTCATATATTGCTTGTTTTGGTGCTGGAAAAAGAAAAGCTAAACCCTACAACCCTTGATTTTCCTGGGTTATTTGGATTTAGCTTTATTATACTGCACGGGGAAGTGGCGGTTGTCTTTTTGCGAAGTGTGCCGCCACTTCCCCTACATAATTTGGGTGCTGCTAAAAAAATAAGGCGTTTCCGTAAACCCTCATCACCTCCCAAAAATGCCTTGAATGTACCGCAAACAGGGCAGTTGAGTAATTTGGTGTTGAGTTCCGTTTCCGAAACTACCTTTATAT
>Ga0123355_10002356_pt1 | contig 26681 bp, 27 predicted proteins | sample TergutEmb28metaG_3_FD_89872 | JGI IMG/M metagenome (GOLD analysis project Ga0123355, IMG submission 89872) | Embiratermes neotenicus P1 segment gut microbial communities from Petit-Saut dam, French Guiana - Emb289 P1 | ecosystem: Host-associated > Arthropoda: Insects > Digestive system > Gut ... | reverse complement strand
GGAGCGTATTTATACGCATACCCATATAGTAGAAATTATTTATAAACTGGAATTTGGCAGATTGGAAGTTTCAACGCGTTTAGAATATTTCTCCGACGAATATTTATCAGTGTTATTTGACGACTACGACGCTATATCGCAATTTATAGCCGAACGTGATATATTTGCTGAATATGCCAGAGAAAAATATGGGCTTGTTGCACTATCACCCCCTAATTTCGGACATATGCGGAATACAAAAGACCAAACCGCTCAGATATTAGCCATGACCATAAACTGTGTACCCGGCGTTGTCTGTGCCGAATAAATATTATCGACAGTTATATATGCTTTAAGCGGTGTGTAAAAGGGCGACCATAGGTCGCCCTTATTTTGTTTGTGTCATCTAGAACAACCCAGAAATACGCCCTGTGCTGTCCACGTCGATTTTCTCACTGCTGGGTACTTTGGGAAGGCCCGGCATGGTCATAATGTCGCCGGTAATGGCCACGATAAAGCCCGCCCCGGCAGATACCTTTAGGTTGCGCACAGTTACGGTAAAGCCTTCGGGGGCGCAACGCAGGTTGGCGTCATCGCTAAAACTGTACTGGGTTTTGGCCATACATATGGGCAAGACGCCAAAGCCCAGGGCTGTAAGTCGGCGGGATTGACGTTTGGCCTCGGGGGTCAAAGCAACCTCGGCACCGCGATAGATTTTCTGCACAATGGCGTTTAGCTTGGTTTCGATGGTTGCGTCGGCATCGTAAGCATATGCCATGGAGCTTTTGGTTTCGCACAGGCGTACAACTTCTTTGGCCAGAGCTTCGCCGCCCTTGCCGCCCTTGCCCCATACTTCTGACAGGGCCACATTTACGCCAAGCTGGCGGCATTTTTCCTCCACAAGGGCCAGCTCTTCCGTAGTGTCTGTGGGGAAGCGGTTTATGGCCACAACGGCAGGCAAACCAAAGACTTGGGTGATATTTTCCACATGGCGCAACAGGTTGGGCAGGCCTTTTTCTAGCGCCACCATGTTGGGTGTGTTAAGGTCTTCTTTTTTTGCGCCACCATGGTGTTTTAGTGCCCGCACAGTGGCCACGATGACCACCGCATCGGGGGATAATTCCGCCACACGGCACTTTATGTCTATAAATTTTTCCGCGCCAAGGTCCGCGCCAAAACCGGCCTCAGTAATGGCGTAATCGCCCAGTTTTAGAGCCATTTTTGTGGCGGTTACAGAATTACAACCGTGGGCTATATTGGCAAAGGGGCCACCATGGATAAGGGCAGGAGTGCCTTCCAGAGTCTGCACCAGGTTGGGTTTTAGGGCATCTTTAAGTAGCGCCGCCATGGCGCCATGGGCTTTTAGATCCGCCGCCGTCACGGGCTTATCATCAAAGGTATACCCCACAATCATACGGCCCAGGCGGGCTTTAAGGTCGGTGATATCCGCCGAAAGGCACAGCACTGCCATAACCTCACTGGCCACAACTATATCAAAGCCGTCTTCGCGAGGTACGCCGTTGGTCTTGCCATTAAGACCACTGACAATAAAGCGCAGCTGGCGGTCGTTCATATCCACAGCCCGCTTCCAGGTAATTTTGCGGCTGTCTATGCCTAATGTGTTGCCTTGGTGTATGTGATTATCCAGCATGGCCGCCAAAAGGTTGTTAGCCGCCCCAATGGCGTGAAAATCCCCGGTAAAGTGCAGGTTTATGTCCTCCATGGGCACCACTTGGGCATATCCGCCGCCGGTTGCGCCGCCTTTTACACCAAAAACCGGGCCAAGAGACGGCTCCCGCAGGGCCACCACAGAATTTTTGCCAATAGCCCGCAGGGCATCGGCCAACCCCACCGTAGTGGTGCTCTTCCCCTCCCCTGCCGGTGTGGGACTTATGGCCGTCACCAACACCAGCTTGCCATTAGGTTTGTCCCTATTATCTGTCAGATACTTATAATCAATTTTGGCTTTGTAATTGCCGTATTGCTCCAGATATTTTTCATCAATGCCCGCTACCGCAGCAATGTCGCGTATGTGGCGCATGGTGGCCTCTTGGGCTATTTGTATGTCAGATTTATATTCCATATTGTCCTCCCATAGCTGCTCGTAAAGTATTTTCCATCAAAACGGCCCTGGTCATTGGCCCAACACCGCCGGGCACAGGGGTTATGTGGGATGCGATAGGCTCCACGGCGGCAAAATCCACATCTCCCCGCAGCTTGCCGTCTTCGCCCCGGTTTATGGCCACATCAATCACCACCGCACCGGGTTTTACCATATCCGCGGTGATAAGCCCAACGCGGCCCACCGCCGACACTAATATATCCGCTTGGCGAGTCATGGCGCCCAAATCCTGTGTACGGCTGTGGCAGATGGTGACGGTGGCGTCGCGGTGCAGCAGAAGCATTGCTTGGGGCTTGCCCACTGTGTTGGAGCGGCCAACCACCACACAATGCTTGCCTGCCGGGTCTATGCCGTAATTATCCAGAAGCATCATCACGCCCGCCGGTGTGCAAGGCAAAAATGTGTAATTGCCCGACATAATTTTACCTGTATTAAGCGCGTGAAAAGCGTCCACGTCTTTATTGGGACAGATGGCTTGTATCACCTTATCTTCGCTGTATCCTGCCGGTAACGGAAACTGCACCAATATACCATGTATGTCTGCCCGGTTGTTAAGCTCTTCCACCAAGGCCAGCAGTTTGTCCTCACCCACATCTGCCGCCAGGGCAAATTCCTCGCTGTGTATGCCGCACTCGGCACAGTCCCTTTTCTTATTTTTTACATATACCAGCGATGCCGGGTTGTCTCCTACCACCACAACAGCAAGCCCAGGTTTAAGGCCGCTTTGCTCAATTTTTGCCTTTACCTTGGCTTTTAGCTGTCCAGCCAGGGCTTTGCCATCCATAATAATCGCCATATAATCCTCCCCTTTGTATTAAATTCAAAAACGCGCCACAGGGGCTAACTTCAAGCCTGCTTTACCCGGATTTTCGAGCACTTTTTCGTTGGTCAAGGAAACAGGTTCCGTGCGCATCTATAGGTGCGTGCGGGTTCTGTTGACGCAGATCCAATGGAAAAGAAGCCGAAAAGATGGGCGAATGAGGCTTGAAGTTAGCCCCTATTAAATGTAACAGATTTCCCTTGAAATCGCAAGACCCGGCGTGATATAATTTAAAAAAATGCGGCAGGAGGGGAAAAATGTCGGAAAAAATGCGGCAGCACGCCCATATAATGATAAAAAATATTCTTGACGAAAACATGCCCCAACCAGCCGTGCAGCGGGCTTTGGCCGGGCATAACTTCACCGGCCACGTATATATTTTGGCCATTGGCAAAGCCGCCTGGGCCATGACCAAAGCGGCGACGGATTTTTTAGGGGACAGACTTGCGCGAGGTATTGTTATCACTAAATACGGCCATTCCAGAGGCAATATACCCGGCATAGATATTTACGAAGCTGCCCACCCTATTATTGACAGCAACGCTATAAAAGCTACCGAAAAAGCCGTGGCTATGGCGCGGACCCTTGGCCACAATGATGAACTGCTATTTTTTATATCCGGTGGTGGTTCGGCCTTGTTTGAGCTTCCTCTGCCCGGCATTACCCTTGATGACCTTAAAGCCCTGTCCAGCAAGCTCCTTGCAAGCGGCGCGGATATTGTGGAGATAAATATGTTGCGCAAGCGCCTTTCGGCGGTAAAGGCCGGGCGTTTTGCCGCCATGGCCGCCCCCGCCAAGGTTTTCGCCATTGTACTTTCTGATGTGCTGGGTGATAGATTGGATTCAATAGCCTCCGGTCCCGCCGCTCCTGATGCTTCTACTGCCGTTGATGCTCATAAAGTTGTAGAAAAATACAATATACAGCTCAATTCTACTATGGAGAGTTACTTGACACAAGAAACCCCTAAAACCGCGGACAATGTAAAGACAGTGATAACCGGCTCTGTGCGGTTGTTATGCGAATCCGCCGCCAAAGCCGCCAACCAGCTGGGCTACACACCACATATCCTCACCACCATGCTAAACTGCGAAGCCGGCCACGCCGGCAAATTCCTGGCCAGTATAGCCATGGATATCCAAAACAACACATCAACCTTCAAAGCCCCCTGCGCCATAATTTGCGGCGGCGAAACCGTGGTTAACGTGAAGGGCAACGGCAAGGGCGGCCGCAATCAAGAGCTGGCTCTGGCCGCTGCCAGGGGCATTGCGGGCCTTAATAACACCCTGCTGTTCTCTTTGGGTTCTGACGGCACCGACGGCCCCACAGATGCCGCAGGCGGCATGGTAGACGGCCACACCGCCGCTAAATTAAAGATGGCCGGACTGGATATTGACGCGGTTTTGGCCAACAACAACTCCTACAATGCCCTGACCGTTGTGGACGGGCTGATTATAACCGGGCCTACAGGCACAAATGTTAATGATGTAGCTGTCCTACTGATAGGGGGTGATTATGATCAATATTGAACCAATAACCCAAGCCAACAGACCCTTAATAGATAATCTAATAGCCGAAAATTGGGCCGGCCCCTTTTTGGTTACGCGTGGTATTTTACATGACACGCGCCAACACGCCGGGTTTGTGGTGTATAAAGACGGGGTAGTCCTTGGTTATGCACTATACTACCTTGCTGATAACGATTGCGAAATCACTGCTTTGCAAAGTCTGCAAGAAAAACAAGGCATAGGTGGCGCGCTGGTTAAGGCTATTGTTGAAAAAGCCAAAAACCTTGGATGCGGACGGGTTTGGCTTATAACAACCAATGACAATGCGGCTGCATTTCGACTTGGCAATAGTGCATAACCCTTGTTGAGTCAATTTTTCCAAGCGTAATTTGCGAAGCAAATTGTGCGAAACAGGTTATGTATCATTGCCATTTTTACCAGCGTTTGGGCTTTTCCCTTAGAGCTGTACATATCAATGCGTTGGAAGAATCCCGCAAATTAAAGCCGCAAATACCGCTAACGGGCTATGAGGGCATACCTGTGGCCCACGAATTTGAATTCGAGGTGTTGCTGACATGATAAAATTGGATAACGATTGGGACGCCTTTGCTAATGAAGAGCAGCAAAAGCCATATTATCTGGCCCTGCGCCAGTTTTTAAAGGGCGAATACTCCACAAAGACCATATACCCGCCTATGGGCGAGATTTTTAGCGCACTGCGCCACACTTCTTATGATGACGTAAAGGTGGTAATTTTGGGTCAAGACCCATATATAAACCACGGCGAAGCCCATGGCATGGCCTTTTCCGTCGGCCCGGGTGCCAAAATACCACCATCTTTGCGTAATGTGTTTATAGAACTACAAAACGACTTGGGCTGCACACCCCCCAACAATGGCTGCCTTATGCCCTGGGCGGCCCAGGGCGTGCTGCTGCTTAACACCGTGCTTACGGTACAGGCAGGACGCTCCAAATCCCACGCAGGCCAAGGTTGGGAGCATTTTACCAATGCCATAATTACCCGACTAAACCAGCGCCAACGGCCCATGGTATTTATGCTGTGGGGCAAGGCGGCGCAAGAGAAAACGGCACTGATAAACAACCCGCACCATAAGGTGCTGATGGCCGCCCACCCAAGTCCATTAGCAGGCGGCAGATTTTTCGGCAGTCGCCATTTTTCCCAGACTAATGAATTTTTAGCCGCCCAAGGGGATACGCCTATAGACTGGCAAATACCTAATATTTAATGCTTTCATGTTTGCGGCCGACCTAATCAAGAGGTGGCCGCATTTCATCTTGCGTACATAATAAACCTGTTTCGCGAATTGTGTTTAGCTCATCGGCAGTCATAAGCCCCGCATTATACAAATTCAAATATTCCTGGAAAACAGTAGCGTTAAAAATCAGCAAGTCGTCTGTGTTTATGGTGACAGGAATCCCGTAATCAAACAAAACCCTTATTTGATGGGTTTTATAGCATTTTGAATTCCCCAGCAATATATTGCTTGTCGGGCAGACATTTAATTGCACCTTGTGCTTTGCCAACCAGTTCATTACCTGGGGAGATTCGGTCGCGGCAATTCCATGTTGAATTTGGTCGAGCTCCAACTCTTCAGCCCAGCGCATAACATCGTCCGCACTGTCAAATTCGCCAACGTGAGCTTTAACAGTCACGGCATGTTCTTTGGCTTTGCGGCTCATGGCTTTCATATCGCACATAGACATTGCGTTTTGATAGTTGTTTATATCTACACCTCTAAACCAATTTGCACTAAACAGCTCGTCAAGTTTGTTCAAATCATCAGGTGCGCACAAAGTCAAATCAGGCAAGAATGTGGTTTTCGGTGCGAAGGCACTATGCAGACCATTCATAACAGCAATAAAAATATCCAAATTGCCCAGGGCACAAACCTCACTAGCCCCATAGGTCATCGCCAAAACAGATATATTATCCGCTTTTGCTTGGGCAAAAGCAGCGGCCACCCTCATGATGTAGCCGTTTTTGGTAGGGAAATGACATTTTATGTTGTCAATAAACCATTTATCCATTTCATCTAAAGAACCAAATGGCTTGGTTGGTCGTGGCAATTTAACGCCCAGCATATTTTCAGCATAGGAAACATGCCCGCCGCGTCCCGCGTGGTTGTGTAGGTCACTTTTGGGTATGCTTTGAATATCCAAAAGCCGATTTGCCTCCAGTGCCCGGATAAATTCCTCTTTGACCACTGCTCATTCCTCTTTTCTGATGCCTGTCGGTTTTTATCTGCCCAAATCCTCGGCAGTGATTTCCGGGTGACGATACCGCCGCCGCGCTTGGGTTTTGCCGCCATAATTGATAGCCTTTGCCGGACACCAGCTTATACAAGCAACACATAGCTCGCAATGACCAAGCCACCTGGGCTTACCCTCCACAATTTGTATGTTATTAACCGGACATATGCGCTGGCACAGTCCGCAGCTTGTGCAGCTATCCCCTGCCCCAAACGGCACATCCAGGGTTTTCACGTTTTTATAATTGCCGTTTAAAATAATTGGAAGAGACTTCACCAATTGCCGCCCTGCCGCTATATCCGCGGCAAAGCCGGCCAGGCGTTGGTTGGTTTTTTCCAGCATTTTATCGCCCTTGGCTGGGTCGGCAGGGTTATACAGCAACACATTGTTGGCGGGCATGGGTATGCCCCTGCCGTAATGCAATTTCAGGCCCCGCGCTGCCAGGGCCTTTTTTATTGCGGCCACACTCCCCTGCCCCGGTCCACCCATGGTGATAATGGCGAAGGTATATGTATCCGGCGCAATGTCCAGCCGCTCCACAAAAGTGCGGACGGCGCGGGGCATATTGCAATAATAAGACGGAAACACAAAACCAACCATTGCACCCTTGCCGCCTATATGGCCTGTTGGTGATTGATCGGTAATCTGCGTCAACGGCAAGCTGCCAAGCTCCGCGGACAGCCGCTTTGCGGCGTACAACGAATTGCCTGTGCCGGAAAACCAGTAAATACAAGAGTTGTTATTCATTTTATATGCGCTCCATCTTGCTTGCGGCGGCGGCATCCATAATCAGCGTAACCCGCGGATGAAGCTGCAACGCAGACCCCGGCACCTGTGGCGTGATTGGGCCAAAAACAACCTGCCTGGCTATATCCGCCTTGGCGGCACCGCTTATCAGCCACAATATATGCTTTGCCCGAAAAATAGTGCCAATGCCCATGGTTATGGCGTGCTTTGGTATGTCATCAGGATTATCAAAATACGGAGAATTAGACGTAATGGTGGCGGGATGCAGCGGCGTAAGGTGCGTGGCCGCCGGAAAATGGTCAGCAGGCTCGTTAAAGCCGATGTGGCCGTTCATGCCAATACCCAACAATTGCAAATCCAACCCGCCGGGGCCTATTTTCTCCTCATATCGGACACATTCTTCTTCCGGGTCGGCAACCTCACCATTAGGCACATATGTGTTGGCCGGATTGATATTAACATGGTCAAACAACCTGTGGCCCATAAAGTAGTTATAACTTTGGGGATCGTTACGGCGTATGGGGTAATATTCATCCAAATTAAAGCTGGTTACTTGTGAAAAATCCAGTCCGTCTGCTTTGTGCATAGCCATCAGGCGCTCGTAAGTGCCTATGGGCGTAGACCCCGTAGCCAGACCCAGCACACTGTCGGGTTTTGTGCTTATTTGGGCGGCAATAACACTCGCCGCCACATCGCTAAGGCCGTCATAATCGTTAGCCACAATGATTCTAAAATTCCTGTAGGTATGTTCCATGTATTTCACTCCTTTAACATGGGATTATACTCCAATTTTAGCCGTCTTAATTGCTTTTGTCAATATATTGTTAGGGTACAAATGGTGTGGTATAATGCGATTATACTACATTAACAAGAGAGGAACTTAACACATGCCGGACTTATTAAAAAATATGTACAGTCAAGAATATCTCAACAAGCTTGCCCTGGATATCAAGGCAGTCCATAACCCGTTTAAAGCAGATGATTTCGTAAAATCCATAATGGATGAAACCTGGGACGGTCTGGAGCTAAAAGCCAGAGGACGACAAATAACCATAAATTTAGGAAAATATCTGCCGCCGAATTATAGCGAAGCCATCAGTATTATTGATAAAGTAATAGCCAACTACGGCAGCTGGCTCACTGACGGCTTCGCTATGTTTTTCCCTGATTTTGTCGAGGTCTTTGGTCAAAATGAAGCAGACTGGGATATATCCATAGCCGCCTTGGAACGATACACCCGGCACTCTTCCGCCGAATTTGCCGTAAGGCCATTTATCATCAACCACGAAGAACGCATGATGGCCCAAATGTACGCATGGTCCAAGCACGAATGCGAACATGTGCGTAGATTGGCCAGCGAGGGTTGCCGCCCTTCCCTTCCCTGGGCCCAGGCTTTGCCTAAATTCAAAAAAGACCCGGCACCTATTTTGCCCATACTGGAGCAGTTAAAAACCGACCCCGACCTATATGTGCGCAAAAGTGTCGCCAATAACCTTAATGACATATCCAAAACCCACCCGGATTTGGTTGCGCAGCTGGCCAAAGAGTGGCACGGCAAAAATGAGCATACAGACTGGATTGTAAAACATGCTTGCAGGACGCTTCTTAAAAAAGGCAACCGTGATGTGTTGGCTATTTTCGGATATGATAATACAGCCGCGGTGGATGTTAGTGGCTTTGCTTTGGGTGCCGCATCTGTTTTTATCGGCGAAAGTATCACTTTTTCCTTTACAATCTCAGCAAAAACAGCCACAAAAGCCAGGCTGGAATATGCCATAAATTATGTAAAGTCCGGTGGCAAAACAAGCGGGAAAATCTTTCAGATATCAGAAGTATCGCTAAAGCACGACCAGAAAAAATCCTACACAAAAAGCCATTCGTTCGCGGATTTAAGCACACGCAAGCACTATCCGGGCACCCATTCCATTACACTTATAGTCAATGGCACAGAGCGTGGTACACTGGATTTTGAATTAACGGCAAAGTAAGCCGAATTCAAAATAAAGTATTGATTTATGTTTCCTTATGTTGTATACTGGGTAATGTTGTAAAAAACGCGAGGGGGATATTTATGAACAAAACAACAGTAAAAAACATGGTGCTGGCAGCGTTATTTTTGGCAATCGGGTTTATTTTGCCATTTTTCACCTTTAATGTACCCGGCTTCGGGGGCATATGGTTGCCGATGCACATCCCGGTATTGTTGTGCGGTTTAATCCTGGGGCCAAAATACGGCTTTTTGGTAGGATTGTTGCTGCCTTTTACCAGGTCGTTTATAGTTGGGCATCCGCCGTTGTTTCCAACGGCAACAGTAATGACCTTCGAGCTTGCGGCCTATGGCTTGGCAGCGGGTTTGCTGTACAACAAGTTACCAAAAACCGTGCCATTCCTTTATGCGTCTTTAATCGGTGCAATGTTGTTTGGGCGTGTTGTTTGGGCGGCGGCCAGGGTAGTGGTATTTAATCTTAACGATGTGCCATTCTCTTTCGAAATCTTCTTGACCAGTGGATTTGTCACCGCGTTGCCCGGCATAATTTTGCAAATCGTCCTTATACCTATATTAATTATAGCCCTAAAAAAAGCAGGATGGCAACGCAATGCATAATGATATAACCGCATTATGCAAAGCGCATATGGACAAATACCCGGCGGCACAGATGGTAGATTTGCTTAAAATGCTTTACCAAAGCGAATTTGGTCCAGGGCATCTGGTTGCAGACAAAGCCGCTAACAGAAAGTCTTTAGAGCAAGAATATGAGCGGATGGCTCCACATAGCAGTGACTATGTGGAGCATATCGGCTCTGCTTTTTGTCGCTTGCATTTACACGCCATTGGCCATAATGGCCTGACTTTGGATACTTTTCAGCGGCTTTTTGAGATGTCTGCCAACGAAGTGCACGGATCAACCAATGGTTTTCTGCAAAAGATAGAGATGCTGGCGCAATCGGCTTCTCTTACGGACAAATTAACAATCAATAATTTTGGAATGAAATGGTTGGCCGGCGGACAACGCCCTTTTAGTCACAGCGATGCCTTTAAAGCCGCATACAGCCCGGCATATCGCGTGGTCAAGGCAGAGTATTGCCGCTATTTGCCGCTATTTGCCAAAATTGACACCGCCATGACAAAAAACCCTCAAACAATTGTAGCCATTGACGGGGATGCAGCAGCGGGAAAATCTACCCTGGCGGGAATGCTAAAAGAAGTTTACGACTGCAATATTTTGCCAATGGACCACTTCTTTTTGCGGCCCAGTCAGCGCACCGAAAACCGCCTGGCCCAACCCGGCGGCAATGTGGATTACGAACGCTTTAAAAAAGAAGTCCTGGAACCCACACTGGCACAAAAACCTTTTGCTTATCGTCCTTTCGACTGCCGCACCTGGGATTTTGCTGACGAAATTGCCGTAACACCCAGCAAATTAACCATTGTAGAGGGCAGCTATGCTATGCACCCAGAGCTGGCCGCAGCATATCACATCACAACCTTTATGAAGTTGGATGCCCAAGAGCAGCTACGCCGCATATTACAGCGCAATGGGCCGGAAATGGCCCAAAAATTCAAAGATATATGGATACCTATGGAAAAACGCTATCACACCGCCTTTGCCGTTGAAAACAACAGCCACCACATTTTTAGCAATCCGGCAAATTCATAAAATCCCCACCGAATATCTATAAAAATTTAAATAAAACCCTTGACCAAATTGAAAAAATGCTTTATAATAGCAATGGCCCATATGAAAAGTTGCCAAAACAGCCACAACGGGCAGGTCTTGAAGTTTCTATCCTCAACAAACAATTTAATAGCACCAATGTTTGCCTGATTTCCTGTAAAGGAATTTTGGGATGCAGGGTGAACATCCTAACTGGAGGGTTACCGAAGTGGTCATAACGGGGCGGTCTTGAAAGACTGTGGGCTGACTGGTCACTTCGTAGAGAAAAGTCTTGATTTTATGGGCTTTCTGAGGTATAGTTACAACTGAATAATTTGTAGTGTTGCCATGAAATGTTGCTATATTTCCAACGGTTCATTTGTTTCGTATCATGGCAAAATCAACTGGAGGGTTACCGAAGTGGTCATAACGGGGCGGTCTTGAAAACCGTTAGGGCGCAAGCCCACAGGGGTTCGAATCCCTTACCCTCCGTCATTTACAAAGCCAGTAAACTTCCGAGTTTGCTGGCTTCTATATTTTAGAATCCCATTGTAGTTTCAGCACAACTTACTCGTTTTTATTAAAATGCTTGCCCATAACTTGCCTGTAACCTCGATTTTCGCCCGTGGTTACAGGCTTTTTCGTTGGTTGATGTTTGCCCAAGTTGTTTGCCGCGGTTATTCTGCTTTTTCCATCACTTCTTCTACGTCTTGGGTAAGAAACGTGTCTCCGATCCATAAGCCACGCGGTTTGCGGATTGCAGCGCGAAGGTTTGCTTCGGCTATATCAATTTGCCCCTGCGTTGCTGTCAAATCAACTAGAGCTTAACCGCTTTCGGCAAAGATTATTTCAAACCAGTCTACAAGCTCGGATTGCACATCACTCATGCAAATAATTTTCAATTCAGGCATTTCTGTTTCAACATTATTATCATGTTTGTATTTGTAAATATCGCCTGTAGTGTTCACTAAAAGCAACCGCCGAAGTCATGCGACACGAACTGAAACAGCAAGAGCAAAAGAAAGACAATATCAAGAACTTTATCGCCGCGACAAAGAAGTATACCGATTTACAAGCGTTAGACGCAACAGTCTGACGAGATAGAAATATCTGTGAACGAAACTGAGCGAGGGCAAAAACAGACCGAGCCCCACAAAATTTCAATCGTTTATAACTTTATCGGTGCATTTTATTTTGAAGCAGCTACGACGCAAGCCGAAACCGAACAAGAGCAAACAAAAACGGCATAGTATAGAACTATACCGTTTTCGGCCTAATTACTTTCCTTACGGTAGGGGCGGCATAATGCTGCCCATTTTATTTTAGCAACTGCGCCACAAAAAATATCCGTTGTGTATCCTTCTTCGGTTCATCAAAAGTAAGGTCATGGTATGCCGCCAAAAATTCCAAGCCACCGGTGGCCAGGGCCGTTTTTATTTCATCAACATCATAAGCCCGTTGCACATGTAGCTCATCAAAACGGCGATAAACACCATTTTCTTCAACAAAACATGCGAGATTATATTCGTTAATTCGCTCTTCGGCGTCATAAAAATTTTCCCATATGTATGCGGCGTCCTCGCAAAGACCCGCGAAGGTGTTGTCCGCCAGCACTTGGCTAAATTTATGTTCTGTGTTAATATCGAAAATAAAAATACCGCCGGGGTTAAGGTAATTTGCCACCAGAGCAAACACATGGGCCAGCTCGTCTTCTTCCGGAATATAATTCACCCCGTCACAAGTGCAAATTATCCCGTCCACCGTACCATATAGCTCAAATTCCCGCATATCTTGCTGCAAAAACAACACGTCGGTGTTCTTTTGCCGGGCAATGGTTAGCATCTCCGGCGAAGCGTCTATACCAATCATATCATAACCCCGCCGTGCCAAAATATCGGTAAGGCCGCCTGTGCCGCAGGCTAAGTCTAGCACCAAATTCGGCGAACAACCCCAACGTTGCCAAATAGCCAGAACATAGTCCGCCCAGGCTTCGTACGGCATGTCCATAAATCTATCATAAATTTGTGCAAAGCCACCGTATGTCATGTATTCACCTCATCAACAATGCCGCCGGTTAAAACCGGCAGCTTTATTCCAGCCAAAACTCTTCAACCGCCATCTCGTCCACGTCATTTCCATCCAGTCGCATATTTTTGCGCCGTTTGGCCAAAATGCCGCCTATTCTGCCGCTTTCCCGCGCCGTCAGCGACCTCCAGCCCGTATCGGCAACCTTTTCCGCCAGGCCAAGTTCCGCCGCAATCTCATATTTTAGCACATCGTTTGCCGTCAGTTTCTTCGGCTTTTTCTCCATACTACACCTCCGCAAGCTTTGTGTCAACCAACTATTACAATTTTACCCAACAAATTGCAAAAATACGCAATTGACAAAGACTGCCGGAAGAAATATAATTAGGTAATTGGATATTCCCGGAAAGGGGGAGCGCGATGAAGAAGGTTAATTTGGCCATAATTGGTGCTACGGGCATGGTTGGCGCGCAATTTATCAAAATATTAAAGGAGCGCAATTTTCCTATTGATAATATTTATTTCTTTTCCTCCGGCCGCTCTGCCGGCAAAAAAATCAGCTTTAACGGGCAGGAGCACATAGTGGAAGAATTGACAGAGACTTCCTTTGATAGGCCCATAGACATTGGCCTGTTTTCTGCCGGCGGTACTATTTCCGGCCGTTTTGCCCCTATTTTGGCGGCAAAAGGCGGCATAGCCATCGACAACTCATCGCATTTTCGTATGAATCCGGATGTGCCGCTGATAGTCCCTGAAGTTAACCCGGAAGACGTCGGCAAGCACAAAGGCATAATAGCCAATCCTAATTGCTCTACCATCCAAGCTGTGGTGGCCTTAGCGCCCCTGCATCAACCTTTTGGCATCAAGCGTATTATTTTTAGCACATATCAGGCGGTGTCCGGTTCTGGCATGGCGGGCTGGCAGGATTTAGAAAACGGCATAAAAGGTCAGCTGCCCCAAAATTATCCCCACCCCATAGCCCACAACATCATACCCCAAGTGGATGTTTTTACCGAAAACGGCTATACCGCCGAAGAATTAAAAATGATAAACGAAACCCGCAAAATCCTTAACGCACCGGGGCTTGGCATTACTGCCACCTGCGTACGCGTTCCTGTTTTTAACGGCCATAGCGAGAGCATAAATGTAGAATTTGAAAATATATTTGAAATAGAGGATGTTATCGAGACGCTGAAAAACGCACCGGGTGTTGTGGTGCAAAATGATGCGGGACAATACCCCACACCCATGATGGCGGATGGTTCGGACAAAGTTTTTGTAGGACGTATACGCCGTGATGCTTCCGCCAATGCCATAAACATGTGGGTTGTGGCGGACAATATACGCAAAGGGGCGGCAACAAATACCGTCCAGATAGCCGAATTGGTTTTAAAAAATTTAAAGTAACGGGGGAAGCACAATGCCAATTTTTACTGGAGTAGGCACTGCCATAGTTACGCCTTTTGACGCAAAAGGCAATATGAATTTTGACATGCTTGAAACGCTAGTTCGATACCAAATAGACAACGGAGCGGATGCCATTGTGGCTTGCGGCACCACCGGGGAAGTCTCTACCCTGGACAATGACGAACACGTGGAAGTGGCTCGTGCTACGGTTGCGGCTGTAAAAAAAGCCGGACGCAAGATACCTGTTATTTCCGGGGCGGGCGGCAATGATACCAGAAATATCTTGTTGTTGGGTAATCGTCTTAAACAGGCAGGCGTGGATGCTTTGATGTTGACAACGCCATATTACAACAAAACATCTCAGCGGGGTCTGGTTGAGCATTTCTCAATTATTGCCGCTGCCATTGACCTGCCCTTTATCCTGTACAATGTGCCCACACGAACATCCCTTAACATGTCGGCAAAGACCACATTTGAACTGTCTAAAATCGAAAATATTGCGGCCATCAAAGAAGCCAGCGGAAATATTGTGCAAATAGCCGAAATAGCCGAACTGTGCGGCGACAATCTGGATATTTATGCCGGAAATGACGACTATATTGTGCCCGTGCTTTCATTAGGCGGCAAAGGAGTAATTTCGACCACTGGCAATATCATCCCGAAACAAATGCATGACATGATTATGAAGTATCTTGAAGGTGATGTGAAGGGCAGTGCCAAGATGCAACTTGATATGCTGGCCTTGGTGCGCGCTATGTTTTCGGATATCAACCCCATGCCGGTAAAAGCGGCGCTCGGCCTTATGGGCTTTGATGTTGGTGCCTGTCGCCGCCCGTTAACAGCACTTGACCCCGAAAATATGACCCAGATAGAACAAGTGATGAAAGATTACGGCCTTATTTAGGAGGATTGCTTGTGACCATAGTACGCGGGCCGTCAACTTTCTTTGTGGTGCATCCCCCCTGGCGGAATGATGTTGTGACAGCACAAGACATAGATAAGCTTTTGGCAGAAATTACTGCCAACCAAAAAGAAATAAAAAGCCTAACCCGGGCGAAAAATACATTATTGCAAGATTTGCAAAATGAGTTGCGCTGCAAGGCAAAGAGGGCCGAACCCCTTGTGCCGGGCCAAATGTGTGCTTATCGCGAGTTTTCGCACATGTATGAAATAAAAAGCGCCTTGCTGGCCAGAACTTATGGTGATCTAAAAAAGAAGATGAACCAAAACCATCTGCCCCATGAGATTTTAAAGCCTTATACCAATCTTGTGGTGGTACATAGTGGGCTTGCGGCCATCACCGCTCGACAAAAATATATAATCGCCACCTTACAAACTATGGCTACGGAGGCCGAGCAGACGCTTTCTGCTCTCCGGCTGTCATAGCTTGATATGCTTCGCTTATGAGGTGCAAAATACTTTATACGCATACGGAGGTTGTGTACTAATGAAAAGCTTTATGGAATTTGCGAAAAGACAGGGTATCGAACCATCCCCAAGGTTATATTTCATTGGTACAACAAGTACCATGACCTTGGGGTTTTTCTCGTCCCTGGTAATTGGCCTTATTTTAACCGAAATCGGCAACGGTCTTAATGTTTCCTTTCTGGTAGAAATCGGCGGAGTGGCCATGTCTTTGACAGGTGCCGCCGTCGGTGCCGCTGTGGCCTACGCCCTTAAAGCCCCGCCCTTGGTGCTTTTCGCCACTGTTATCGTAGGTTTTATGGGCAATGTATCCGGCGGCATTGTGGGTGCGTGGCTGGCTGCCCTTTTAGCTTGCGAAATTGGCAAATTAGTCTCAAAAACAACAAAGATAGACATCATAATAACACCCGTGGTGGTTTTGTTAGTTGGTTACGCCTTGGCCAGTGCCGTTGGCCCGCCTATGGACTGGTTTATGACCAGCGTCGGCGAATTCTTGCTGTGGGCTACAGAGCTACAGCCCCTGCTAATGGGCGTCATCATCGCCGCTGCCATGGGCATGATACTCACCTCCCCCATTTCCTCCGCCGCTATAGCCATTATGATAAATCTATCCGGCCTGGCTGCTGGGGCCGCCGCCGCCGGCACTGCTGCCCAAATGATAGGCTTTGCCGTAGCCAGTTACCGCGAAAACAAGGTCTCTGGTCTTATTTCCCAGGGCCTTGGCACCGCTATGATACAATTCCCCAATGTCCTAAAAAATCCCCGTATTTGGATACCTGCCACCTTGGCATCTGCTATTGCGGGTGGTCTGTCCACCATGGTTTTCCGTATGGAAAATATCCCAACAGGCGCGGGCATGGGCACATCTGGCCTGGTGGGCCAGTTTGGCGCGTTAAATGCCATGGGCTATACCCCCAACGTTTTTTTGCGCATCGGCTTACTTCATTTTGTGCTGCCGGCCATTATGGCTCTGGTTTTTGCCGAATTTATGCGCAAAAAAGGCTGGATTAAGCCCGGCGATATGAAAATTGGCGATTCACCCACCACTACAAAATAACACAAGGAGGCATATATGAAACTAATAGATCTGTCACAAATCATAAACAACCAAACCCCTGCCTATCCCGGAGATACTTCCCCTGTCATAACGACTGCCAAAGGCGACGGTCACACCTCATCCCGTTTATCTTCGGGCTTTCATGTGGCCACGCACCTGGATATGCCCATGCATTTTACCGATGACGCCCGTTTTTGCGCAGATTTCCCCATCGACAGTTTTGCCGGGCCTGGTGTGCTGCTTGATGTGCGTGGCGAAAGCCCAATTGGCATGAAGCCCCACTACGACCAACTAATTCAACCCGGCACAATAGTTTTGCTTTACACCGGCCATGACCAATACTTTAACTCTGATCCGGATAAATACTACAAACAGTATCCACAAATTACCATGGAATTCGCACAATTTCTCACAGACAGGCGCATAAAAATGCTAGGCATGGATACTTGTTCGCCGGATTATGCTCCACACGATGTACACAAGCTGATGTTTCCTGCCGATATATTTATGTTAGAAAATTTGACAAACCTGGCCGCTTTGCTTGATATAGGGCCTTTTGAGGTCTTTGCATTACCGCTGAAAGTAGAAGCCGAAGCCAGCTTTGCGCGCGCTTTTTCCCGTCCCACGAGACAAGTGCAATGAAACTTATAGTAGCCGAAAAACCATCGGTGGGCCGCGACATCGCCCATGTGCTAAAAGTTACCGGCAAGGGCGAGGGCTGTCTGCACAATAATCAGTACATAATTTCTTGGGCCATTGGCCATCTTGTGACCCTTTGTGATCCTGAGGACTACGATCCTGCCCTAAAGCGTTGGAAAATGGAGACATTGCCCATTATTCCGGATGAAATTCGTCTTAAAGGCGTGGGTAAAACCGCGTCACAACTAAAAGTATTGCGCAAATGGATGACTTCCAAGGATGTAACAGAGATAATTTGTGCCACTGATGCCGGGCGCGAAGGCGAACTTATTTTCCGCTATATTTATCACCACTTAAAATGCCGTAAACCTGTGCGCCGCCTGTGGATTTCCTCCATGACAGACCAGGCTATCCGCGATGGTTTTGCTGCCCTGCGTCCGGCTAATGATTTCGACAGTTTGTATCATTCTGCCCGTTGCCGCAGCCAGGCCGATTGGCTGGTTGGCATTAATGCCAGCCGCGCATATTCCATCGCTTATGACGCTCATCTTACCATCGGTCGTGTGCAAACCCCTACCCTGGCTATGATTGTGGCCCGCCAGGCAGAAATTGACGCCTTTGTATCCAAAGATTATTGGGAAGTTGAAGCGGATTTTTCCATAGAGAGTGGCAATTACAGCGGCAAGTGGTTTAGTGAAGATGTCAAAGATGGCCGTTTAGACGATAAAGAACGGGCCGATGTCATTGTGGCCAAAGTAAAAGGTCAAACCGGCCGGGTAGACAGCCAACAAACAGAGGAAAAACGCCAACTTGCGCCTTTGTTATATGACTTGGCAGAACTACAACGCCACTGCAACCGCAAGTTTGGCTTTTCTGCTGCTACTACTCTAAATATCGCTCAAGATCTATACGAAAAGCGCAAGGCTATCACATATCCCCGTACCGACAGCCGCCATTTAAGTCGCGATATCAAGCTTTCGCCAATAATTGCCACCCTGGCTAATCTTCCGGAATATACTAGCTATGCCAAATACATTCAATCCCTGGACAAGCTGCCCATCACCAGCCGTCTTGTGGATGATTCCAAAGTAACCGACCACCACGCCATAATTCCTACAGAAAAGAAACCGCCGGCCAACCTTACGCCCAATGAATACAAGGTTTACGACCTTATTGCCCGGCGTTTTTTGGCTACTTTTTATCCTGCCCATATACAAGATGTCACCACTGTTGTGACCGTGGTGGCTGGCGAGCAATTTCTGTCCAAGGGCACGCAAATACGTCAACTGGGCTGGAAAGAACTATATGCAGATGAAAAGGACGACGAAGAAAGCAATGAGTTACCAAAATTGACGATAGGTGATGCTGCCGATGTGGCCAAAGTGGCCGCTAAAGCCAAGAAAACCCGCCCACCGAAGCCATATACCGAAGCCACACTGCTGTCTGCTATGGAAAATGCCGGCAAAATGGTGGATGATGAGGAAATTGCCCGTCAAATGAAGGAGAGCGGCCTGGGTACTGCCGCTACACGAGCAGCTATTATTGAGCGTCTGTTAGTTGTGGGCTACATACGCCGTCAAGCCAAAAACCTGATACCTACAGATAAAGCAAAATCCCTCATCCAAATTTTGCCAACGGAAATTACATCCCCGGAAACCACTGGCCGCTGGGAAAAGGGCCTGACCTCCATCAACAAGGGCAGCCTTGATCCCGACCGCTTCATGGCAAGCATAGCAAAATTCACACACTTTTTAGTAGAAAATGCCCAAAATTCCCCAAAAAATGTTCAATTTGACACGGAAAAACCACGCAGCCGCACCAGAACAAAAAAACAGGCCGCTTCCCTGGGGAAGTGCCCATTGTGTGCCAAAGATGTGTTGGAAAACACCAAAGCTTTTTATTGCGCCAACTGGAAAGGTGGGTGCAAGCTGACCATCTGGAAAAATTCTACTAAAAATTACCATTTTGAACTGACTCCGGCTCACGTTGCCGCCATGTTGGCAGGCAAAACAGTAACCGCCACACAAATAATTCTGCCTGACACCCACGAAAAAGCCGTCGCAGAGCTGGTTTTGGAGCCTGGACCTCCGTCGCTGGTTCGGTTTATAAATCTAAAACGGCTGGGCGAAAATAATCATCCCATGTGATGCCATAAAGCACAACGTCCCGAAAGACCCCTTTCACCAGATGACTTTTGGCTGTGACTCCTTCACGCTTCATGCCAACTTTTTCCATCACCCGTCCAGACGCGGGATTGCCCGTATAGTGCTCCGCTTCAACGCGGTTTACCCGCAACCCTTCAAAACATAGATACAGCACAGCTTTCAGTGCCTCGCTTGCATACCCCATGCCCCAATATTGACGATTAATCATATAACCAAGCGCGACCTTATCATGGTCGTGGTTAAGGTGCAAATTAATAAGACCTATCACTTTGCCAGTGTCGGTAATTTGAATGGCCCAAAGGCCGTTGCGAGCCATATAGCGGTCATAAATGATTGCTTGGGCTTCCTCTAATGTAGAAAGACCGGGCCATCCAACATGCTCCAAGGTCTCGGCGTCACTGCCATATTCTAATATATCAGCGGTATCGCTAATCTTAAATTTGCGTAAAATTAGCCGCTGGGTCTCTATTTGCTCATTTTTATACAGCACCTCATTGTGATTTTTAACCATGTTGAATCCCCCTTGTTACTTCTGCCGAAGATAATCATCCCGGATAATGCCGTATTTTACACAATCCCTAAAGACCCCCTTCACCTTCTCGGCCTGGCGTGCGGTGCCCTCATAAGTCATGCCGGCTTTCTCCATCACGCGGCCTGATGCCGCATTGCCGTCAAAGTGGTTGGCTTCTACTCTGTTAAGTTTAAGTTGCTCAAAACACAGACGCAGCACGACTTTTAAGGCCTCGGTCATATATCCGTGCCCCCAATAGTTGCGGTTAAGCACATAACCAAAAGTAGCCTTGTCATCATCATGGGCCAATCGCAAGTCAATGCACCCTATCACCTTGCCGCTTTCGGCATGCCGTATGGCCCAAATACCGTTGCGGCTCCAATAAAAATCATAAATATTGGCTTTGGCTTCTTCGATAGTAGTCGAGCCTTCCCAAATCAAATTGGCGATGGTTTCGGCATCACTGGCATATTCTAAAATATCAGTGGCGTCCCCTTCTTCAAACTTGCGCAAAACCAGTCTTTCTGTAGTCATTCGCTCGTTTTTGTACAATACTTCATTATAATTTTTTACCATGGCGTTTTCTCCTTAAAAGAAAGCCCCCGCAACAGCGAGGGCATTTGTGTGTTTAACTTTATCCTTGCATAGCTTTTGCAACTTCTTCCGCAAAGTCTTCCTGTTTTTTCTCGATACCGGCACCTCTTTCGAAGCAGGCAAAACGCACCAGGGTCACAGGAGCACCAACTTCTTTGGCAACACTGTCCACATAGGCTTTTACGGTCATTTGTGTGTCTTTTACATACTCTTGCTCTAACAGGCAAATTTCCTTCATTTGCTTGTTTATACGACCCTCTACCATTTTTTCAATGACTTGAGCGGGTTTGGATGCATTTGCCGGGTCATTTTTAGCCGCAGCATCCAGTATTTTTCTTTCGGCTTCCAGATATTCCTGGTCAACATCTTCTACCCTAAGATACTTAGGGAAAAGTGCTGCAATTTGCATACACAGGTTGTATCCCATTTCTTTCACCACATCACTGTCTTTTTCGCAGTCTATTTCCAACAACACGCCAATTTTGCCGCCACCGTGGACATAGCTGGAAATAACACCGGGTGTGGTTTTTTCATAACGCACAAAACGGCGGATATTAAGGTTTTCGCCGATGGTGGCGATTTTGCCTTTAAGGAATTCTTGTACGGTTTGGCTTTCGTCCTTGGCCCACTTCTCGGCCAAAAAGGCTTCGGTGTCGGGTGCGGTAGACGTCAGCACTTGTGCAGCCACATCAGCCACATATGCTTTAAAATCAGGATTAATAGCCACAAAATCGGTCTCGCTGTTTACTTCAACCATGGCAGCTTTAGAGAAATCAGGCACAACTTCAAGGGCTACAACGCCCTCAGCGGCTATACGGCCGGACTTTTTCTCCGCCGCAGCCAGGCCTTTCTCGCGCAGAAACTCCACGGCCTTTTTTATATCTCCACCGGTTTCTTCCAGGGCCTTTTTGCAATCGCTCATGCCGGAGCCGGTTAATTCACGTAATTCTTTTATCAATGCAGGTGTAACAGCCATTATGTCATCCTCCTTTATTATTGTGCTGGCACAGCTTCTTCCGCGCCTTCGTCGCCTATTTCGCCCTCGGCCACTTCCTCGTCGCCCATTTGTCCCTGGCGGCTTTCAATGGCAGCGTCAGCCATAATACCGGCGATAAGCTTAACAGCGCGGATGGCGTCATCATTGCCGGGGATAACAAGGTCTACTTCATCGGGGTCACAATTAGTGTCAACAATAGCCACAATGGGTATGCCCAGTGTACGGGCTTCTTGTATGGCAATATGCTCCTTGCGGCTGTCCACAATAAAAATAACATCCGGCACGCGCTTCATTTCTTTTATGCCGCCCAAGTTACGGTCCAACTTGCCTTTTTCATGCAACAGCTGGGCCACTTCTTTTTTAGGAAGATTGTCAAAAGTGCCGTCTTGCTCCATTCTTTCCAATTCTTTAAGGCGCTTTATGCGGCCTTGGATGGTCTTAAAATTGGTAAGCATACCGCCCAACCAACGCTCGTTAACATAATACATACCGCAGCGCACGGCTTCTTCACGGATGCTATCTTGTGCCTGCTTTTTTGTGCCGACAAAAAGAATGGTTCCGCCGTCTTTAAGCAACTCGGACACGGCGCGATACGCCTCATCTACCTTTTTTACTGTCTTTTGTAGGTCAATGATATAAATACCATTGCGTTCGGCAAAGATATACTCTGCCATTTTGGGGTTCCACCGCCGTGTTTGATGGCCAAAATGCACACCGGCCTCCAACAATTGTTTCATCGAAATTACGCCCATAAGGCACCTCCCAGGTTTGTCCGCCACATCCCGCCTGCTCCAAATTACGCTTACGTCACCCGGAAGCGAAGATGTGTGAGTATTTTTACAAAACGGTATTATATCACAATATCGCCGCTAGTGCAAGCTTTTTTTCATAACTTTATGTATGCCAAGGCCGCACTTGTAAGCAATAGCGAAATATGGTAGAATAAAGCGGGGTAACCCAAAAGCGAAAGCGGTTTGGCCACCACAACTCTTTGCTTTGCGGTTGCCTCTATTCATAATATTAACATAGGGCCAGTGCAACGCAAAGGGCGGATTTTCGGAAAAATCAAGGAGGATCGCATATGGACAAATATATAATGGCATTAGATCAAGGCACAACCAGTTCTCGCTGCATATTTTTTGATGCAGACGGCCGCATAATAAGCCTAGCCCAGCGTGAGCACCGCCAGGTTTTTCCGCAGGCCGGTTGGATAGAACACGACCCCATGGAAATATGGCATAATCAGCTGGCCGTGGCTAAAGAAGCCATGGTAAAGGCTGATGCTTGCGCGGCGGATGTGTTGGCTATTGGTATTACGAATCAACGCGAAACCACTATTGTATGGGACAAGCGCACGGGGCGGCCAGTGCATAATGCTATTGTGTGGCAGTGCCGCCGCACGTCGGATTTGTGCGACACACTTAAAGCAGAGGGTTTTGATGATATAATTAAGGCCAAAACCGGACTGACCACGGATGCATATTTTTCCGGCACAAAGCTGGCATGGATACTGGAAAATGTGCCAGGTGCCAGAGAGGAAGCGGCGCGGGGCAACATACTTTTTGGCACGGTGGATACTTGGCTTGTGTGGCAATTGACGGGCGGGGAAGTTTTTGCTACAGATTATTCTAATGCCAGCCGCACTATGTTGTTTAATATTCATACCCTGTGCTGGGACGATGAAATCTTGGAGCGGCTTGGCATACCGGCGGCTATGTTGCCGGAGGTATTGCCCTCTTCACATATTTTCGGCAATACCCACAGCGATTATTTTGATGGCCAAATACCCATTGGTGGTGTGGCTGGTGATCAACAGGCGGCCTTGTTTGGCCAAGGTTGTTTTGAGCCTGGCATGGCGAAAAATACATATGGCACCGGATGTTTTACTTTGATGAACACCGGCGATAGGGTTGTGCAATCCCAAAATGGCCTGCTAACCACCATCGCCTGGGGTCTTGACGACAAAGTGGAGTATGCACTAGAAGGTTCGGTTTTTGTGGCTGGGTCGGCGGTGCAATGGCTGCGGGACAACCTGGGGCTTATCCAAACCGCCGCCGAAACCGAGACCTACGCCACCGGTGTGGCCGATACTGCCGGTGTTTATGTGGTGCCTGCTTTTGTAGGTTTGGGTGCGCCGCACTGGAACCAACACGCCCGGGGAATCATCACCGGCCTAACCCATGCCGCCCGCAAGGAACATATTATTCGGGCGGCCTTAGAGTCTATCGCGTACCAAAGTCATGATGTGATATCCGCCATGGCCTGCGATACCGGGGTTGCACTTGAGCAAGTGCGCGTGGACGGTGGGGCCAGCGCAAACAACTTTTTAATGCAGTTTCAGGCGGATATTTTGGGTGTGCCGGTGCAACGCCCGGTCGTCACAGAAAGCACCGCCCTGGGGGCGGCATTTTTGGCAGGGCTGGCGGTGGGTGAGTACAAAAATAAGGCCGAAATTACTGAAAAAATCGGTGCCGGACGGATTTTTGTTCCCAGTATGGATGAAAAGCGGAGGCAACAACTGTTGGCCGGTTGGCATGAAGCTATTAGGCAAACTTTGCCGAATAGGATGTAAGTTGTAGGCAATGAAAAGAAGATTACACCACGTTGACATTAAATCGTGCGACTGGGACGGTCGTCCCCACTAATTCATCACAATTATGGATGCCAGATGACTGTTATTTTATTGGGTTTTTCGGTGGTGTCCCAGTTGCTATGGCCTGCTTCGCCTAATTTTTGCACAAAGGCGTGGGCCATCATCAAGTCTCTAAAGGTTATTTCAGCTTCTATGGCTATATTGTCGTCTTTGCCTATTTTACACAGTGTTATACCCATAGCTTTGGCCCAAAAATTAGGCACGGACAACATTCTTATTTTTTTGCCGTTTTTTCTGACCACATAGGAAATGCGCGGATGAAAGCATAGGGCATCTTGAGGATACGCCCTTACTGATGTGGATAAAACCGCCAAATATTGGGCTTTACGCAGCACTATCCTCCAGTTTTTACCTTCGTGAGCAAAACATATCTCCCAGCGGCGTATTTTCTTGCGGGCCTTTATTTTTACGTGCATGGCGGCAATCATCAATGCGGTTACAAGTATTATTATAAGCCCCGGCAATAAAAGGTTCATCGTTCTTCCCCTCCCTGTGGTGTTTGTTACATCATATGGCGAGGGCTTTTGTGATGTTAAGGGATTTTCCGCAAAGATAGTGATTTTGCCGTTGCAATAATGTTGACAAAATGTTACAATATAGCAAACGTCTTTTTAATCCGTGACTGCTTTAGGTCAAAACGCCTCGCGCCCCCTGGCGTTCGGCTTTCCCTCGCATTCACGGTTTTAAAGTGCGTTTGCTATGCCATAGACGGATAATTATTTAGGGAGGGAATGTAATGCCTGATAAGTTTGGATATGTAAAGCGGGGGTATGACCCGGCGGCGGTGGATGCCCGGATAGAGAAATTGGAAGCCGAAATAAAAGCCATGAAGGATAGAGAGACCATAATTAACACCGCCATTGTAAGTGCTCAGCAGGCCTCGGTTGATATTGTAAAAAACGCCAAAAACCAGGGGCGTATAATAAGGGAAAACACTGCAAAGCAACTGGAAGACATTGCTACTTCCGTGGACAGTCAACGGCAGCTGCTTGGAGATTTTACCCGGGAATATAATGCCGTTGCGGAAAAATATTTAAAATTTGCGGATAGCGACGAATTTAAAGCGGCGTTTAAGAAAATTGACGAGTTGGAGTCCATGTTGCGCAATTATTCCGAAGAAGTGACCGAAGATTTAGAGATTGAGAAAAAAGCCGCTACCATACAGTAGGCAAATAAGGAGCTAATTTTATTAATGAAAACACGATATGCACTAAACTTCTTCTTGTCGGCCATTTTTGTTTTGTCTGTTTTTTCCATGGGTCATAGCAATTTGCGGGCCGTGGGGACCGAGCAATTTATACGCGTTGGTCTGGAAAGCCATTTTCGTGAACAAGACCAAATATCTATATATGCCACAAATTTGGCCGTGGGGCAGTTTGTTGGTGGGGTTTTTCACGCATCCGGCTTCTTGACCACTACGGGCCATTTTTTGGCCAGGCCGGATAATTCTGCATATGTACAGCTGCCATATACTTTTACCAGCTTGACTCATGCCCAGGACAGGGCTATTGCTATACATGAAAATGCTATTCCCGTCCTATTGCACAATGGGCATTGGGGACTGTACTTGCCTGCCGGGGCAGACTTTCCCGGCGCAATTGCACTGAGCCCTAGTACGGCCAGGGTTTCTGTGTCTAAAGCCGATGGGCAAATTGTGCTGATTTCCGAAAACGGCGATGTTAACTTGCAAGTGCGGGACACAACAGGCATTACGTCTTTGGGTACGCGCCGTTATCGTGGGGCCATTGAGCTTGCCCGCTTTACCGGCAGCCGCCTTACCGCTGTAAACGTGCTGGCCTTGGAGGAATATCTCCTTAGCGTCGTGCCGGCAGAAATGCCACCCAGTTGGCATATGGAGGCACTGATGGCCCAGGCCGTTGCCGCACGTACTTTTGCAGTGCATCGTATGGGCTCTATGGCCGGACGTGGTTATGATGTTTGTGACACCACAATGTCTCAGGTGTATGTTGGGGTTTCCAACGAACATCCCAACACTACCCAGGCGGTTAATGCCACACAGGGTATAATGATTCTTCATAACAACACGCCTATAGAAGCCGTGTATTCTTCTAGCTCCGGCGGTTTTACGGAATACAGCGAGAATGCAT
>Ga0123355_10002355_pt1 | contig 26696 bp, 9 predicted proteins | sample TergutEmb28metaG_3_FD_89872 | JGI IMG/M metagenome (GOLD analysis project Ga0123355, IMG submission 89872) | Embiratermes neotenicus P1 segment gut microbial communities from Petit-Saut dam, French Guiana - Emb289 P1 | ecosystem: Host-associated > Arthropoda: Insects > Digestive system > Gut ... | reverse complement strand
CTCAGCATGTTTCGGATGTTAATACATCCATCCTCAGGAGCTTGCGACTAATTCGTTGAGTTACTTCATGGGTTGTATCTGGTTCGATGTGTGTTGGTGTTACGTTGCAGTGTGGCTATGAAGGTGTGGTATCCGTATGCAGGCTTCAGCCTGCATACGGATACCACACCACCCCAGCCAAACCACAACGTAGCACCAACACACATCGAACCAGATCAATACAACCCATGAAATAACTCAACAAATAAGTCGCAAGCTAATGAGGATGGATGTATTAACATCCGAAACATGTTGAGCATTAAATAAAGAAACAATAAAGCAAGTGATATCAAGTTGGTCTCTCTTTACTCAACTTATAAAATACTCTTTCGGATGAAAACCTGACGATGACCGGAATAGGCCGAAACAAGTAGTTATTATCATCCTCTAATAAACATCATTAGAAATGTTTGTACTGTTTTTGGCAAAATATCTGTTCCTAATAAATAATAAATCTGTTCCTATTTATATACACTTCTTAAGTTGAGAGAGCAGGCTCCCTGAATATGTGCAGTGGAACATACTTAAGTCACGATCAGCACAAATTTTGACTTTATAAGTGTTAGAATAGAAGTGCTATACTTTGAGAACGTAACTTCGTTTTGAACTGTCCATCTGTATACGTTTAATTAGTTAGTTTAATATGTGATATAACTAAACAATACCATAAGCAGTATGTTCAGCATAGAAATACCAACAACACAAAGTAATATTATTACGAACTCAATAGTTTCATCTAAATTTTATGCACACGTTGGGAGCTTTTAACGAACTCGTGCTACCATAAATTTCTTCTAGAGTTTCCTGTTATTTTACCCATACTTCCACCTAGTCTTCCTATATTCGTTACGCAATTAAAAATGGTATATTATTTATTTTCAATTGGGGTCGTCGTATCTACAGACAGTCCAAAAATTCTTTGTGGAAAATGTGGAACTGGGACAGGTTTTTCTCCGATCTCTTCGGTTTTCTCCTCTCGGAAACATTCCACTAAAGTTCCATGCTCATTTACATCTTTATAAAGAAACGTAAACTATCCATTTATGGCGTCTTTAAATAACGCACTTAAAAATATTCAAACATATCCATGTCATACCAAAGGACTAGAAATACGATGCTGAGAACGTAATAAAGACAATTTCACTAAACAATTTAGCAAAATTATCACACAGCAATTAGACATATTTTACATTTCTACGAAAATGCCTTTTTTTCTAAAGGCACTTCATCCGTTAACCCATATCAGCTGATGCCATCAGAACAGAATATTAATATTGGGTCTTAAAACACTCTTCTCCTTCCCACAACTAAGAGTCACTCTAAGACGTATTTTTCACAATTCAGGTGTCCTGAATACGCTGATCGTTCGGATACTTATCTTCAAAATATGATCGCAGCCCTGACCGATCACAACAGCAATATTCATTCGCCTTTATTTGTCAATTTTCCTTCGACGCATAACATTACATCCATACTGCCTGTCATACTTCTGTCAAATTTAATGTTGTCACACCCCTGACAATAAACGTCAGATCATACTGTCATTATTCTTTGGCTTGTTACATTAATGGCCCGATTTCAGCCCTGTATACCTTCATTCCTTTCCTAAAGACAGCCAACATTTTGCTGGCACAAGACAACCTACGTTCATTCAGCCAACACAATCGACGATTATACTCGTATATCTCCATTTCAAATAGCAAGGGCTGATATATTATTCCGCAGTGCACCGACATCGCCTGAATTATTAATGTGTATAAATCGAATGAAAGACGTCGTGTCTCATTTCAGGGAATCATTTTACGGATTTGAGCCAGACGAGTGTATACTAATACGCAATGTAGACAGTCCTATTAATAAAATATTTCATACAAACGAAGAAAACTTCGTATTTATTTCAACATTTTGAGCATAGTCCTCATATATTTTGGTCCCACAGCATTAAAATTCTAGATGTCTCTGGCAGTCATTTAGACATAACTCACACAAACAAAATTAGGATGGCTAATAACAACATAACCCACTTATGACTTAAAATATCAGAAAACACAGACGGTTAAAATAAGAAGGCTTATTTATAATAAGTTAAATAGATAAAAATACAAAATCCAGGTGCCATTATAATTACTACACCGCAAGACCGTAAGCCTCAAGATGTACAAAATAATATCGAATACAAAAGAGAAGACACTAATCTAAAAAAAAAAATTACTGAAAAAAAATAAAGGAAGCTGTCGTGTCTTAAAAAAGTTAATATTCCCGAATTTTCTTCGACGTGCTGAGGAATGTCACGTAACACCTGTCAGGAAGGCGACGTTTCGGTCGAGATTCGAACCGGGATCCCTCAATAAATCTATAGCGTTACATTCACACAAGCCCGTTCGATTTCTACACTATTAGTGTAATAACAGACCAGACGTTACTTATATCATAACAATGAATTCAGAAGCACCTACCACCTGTGAAATACAACTACTCTCTGATCTATACACCTTACTGTTGCACCGTGCATTTCGTAGAATCACTTCAATTATTAACCAACAATTGCATTTACATAAATTCCACATAAAAGCGTTTAAAAACACTTAAAATCACTCCGATATGTTTCGATCTTTTTTAGATCATCATCAGGGAGCTATGTTTTTCCTTGCTAAAGTTATATTACAATATTCACAATTTAATTCGTTTTTGCAAACACAGAGTTGTGGCAACATGTCATGTTGTGTAGAGATATGTTGTTGGGAGTGCAGCTGGCTAGGTGTGCGTCGTATGCTACGTAGCATACGACGCACACCTAGCCAGCTGCACTCCCAACAGCATATCTCTACACAACATGGCATGCTGCCACAACACCCTGTTTACAAAAACGAATTAAATTGTGAATGTTACATTATAACTTTAGCAAGGAAAAACATAGCTCTCTGATGATGATCTAAAAAAGATCGAAACATGTCGGAGTGATTTTAAGTGTTTTTAAATGTTTTATGTGGAATTTGTGTAAGTGCAATTGTTGGTTAATAATTGAACTACTCTCTGATTTGTTTTTAAATATCTTATTTTACGCTTTCTCTTACGGGCTGAAACAAAGCACAATATCCATAGACAATAATAAGTGAAATTATAGTTCAAATACTTATATTTCGATCTTTATAAATTAAATTCTAACAGACAAACGTAAAGCTGCTGTGTTTAAGCACAATGCCATCAATACATCTGTGCTGATAAATGAAGAAGAAGTTCAATCAGTCCATCTTCGCGAGATTATATTAAGGAAAGTGATCCGCTTCACAATCCGGCAGCTGCACTACAGTTGAAGAAGTCAACTACACCAACCGGCGAGGCGGTTAGAGGGATCTTAGGATCGGTCACATTATCGTGGTGAGTATTCCCCAAAACTGACTGTAATCAAAATACTAGCTAGATGATCTGTTAATGACTCAGTTTAAATCACATCTCTAGACCTATCCCCAGACCAATCCGTCAGTGTACAGCAAACACAATCCGTTTTCTGACGAAGCTTCAGACACGCCTCAATTCCGAGACGAAGTTTCACGACAAAAACTTCTTAGAGCACAGCAAACTGCAACAATTTCGTGCCGTATCTTCAGATGAGTATATCAATGTAAGGTTAATCTAATCCCTTCAAGACGTACCTTCAGACCAGTACGTCAGTGTGGTGTAAATCTAATCAATCCGTGACGTACATCCAGACCGATCTCTCAAGTATTGTGTGAACTCAATTCTGTGGCCTATTTTCAGGTAATTATGCTAGAATATGGCAAACTCAGTTTAGCTTACTGGCGTACTACTATCAGACGTGTGTCACTGTAGGTTACATCTCATCAATTCCGTGATGTGTTTTCGGGGGAAAAAATCCTTCGGTGTAAATTAAAACCAATGTATTCCGTGAAGTACCGTCAGAGCAGTCGTCCAGAGTAGCTTCAATTTACCCAATTCGTGGCCTAACTTTTTGCGGTAAAGTACTCTGAATTTGTCACAAATTATTCATGTGCTGTGCAGTTAGTTTCAACAGTTCTCCACAGAGGGCTGCATGGTGAAACCTTCTACATATGAGCGTTAAAACAATCGAAACCATTCGAAAGTTAGTGGGAAAGCTAGAGTCATAAAAGTGTACAGGTGTACTTTATGCGCAAGATGTGAAGTTCTCACAAAGGTGCTGGAGAAGATCTCGGTCTTCCGCCATGACTTCGTGTGGACTGGCATATCAGTTTCAATGTTTCGGAAGATCTTATGCTTGCATCTTCAGAGCAGTCTACGAGGAAAAGGTCTCTTCTTCTTGGAATACCCTAAAAATTGATGCAGTTTGCTCCTCCTGAACACTGGTACGTATATACCAATTTACGCTGTGTCATATCCAAGAAGACCGGTATCTCTATTGTATGTGTTTAAAATTTAAATGGAGATAATAACGGTTGAGTTGTTGATGAGTAAGACAGCCTCCGGACAACTACAGCTACCCTATCCTGACGTGCACACTCTCTTCGCATCTCACACCAACAGACCACCCACTCTCCGCTTCTTCAGCCAAAATGAGAAAATCTTCCCAAACGCACACACACAGATACTATAGGAGTGCTGGCACCACAAGGCATCAGCAGAGAACCTGACGGCACGGAGCATCACAGCCGGTGCCCTCTACAAGCAATAAAACTTTCTCCAACACCACACACCAGTACTATCAGCACAAAAACTTCATCCAGAACCACCCTACTTTTTTGCTTCTTGTTACTATAAGCTTTGTTGTCTTATTTTTCAACATCTTCCTGGCACGTTTTTGTTGAGCAAATGACCGAGTCTCCACAGCTGGCGGTTCGGCTGTTCCACGGTAGGTTGCCAGTAATATGGCAACTTATTAACCACCGCAGCGCAGCAATCACAAATCTGGATGTGACTTCGCACTCTGTTCTCAAGTCTTATAGCAGTTTTTCTGCATCACGTGTTTCTAAAGCACTGATCTTTATCAACTAAATCAGAACATCAGGGCGCAGTGACTGGCATTCTAGCTTCTGGTCTGAAAACTCCTGCTTTTTATCGCAGATAGGAGACTGGCTTCTCTGACACCTTGTTAATTTTCTCAGTCCCTTCACACAGGTTTCGAAAATGTATGACAAAAACAAACCACAACTACATTCTTCCTAAGTTATCCTTCAAATCATTGTTCCTTTTAGTTCGAGATTACATAAATTTAATAACGTCGTTAAATTTGATAAAGAAAATAGAAAGCAGCTCAGAAGGGAAACGTGTCTGCATGATAATTGGAAATGGTATGTAGTCAAACACAACTATGTCATTTAAGATGTTTAATGACTATACTAGACAACTACATGTTTCGGCCTCTACTGGCCATCTTCAGGTTGTCTGCAAGAGAATTTAAGGTCCTACTATATACATTGTGCGCGCACGTGATGGAGAGATCGCTACATCCGGGCTTTGTTGCGTAATAAGTAATCTCTATGTTGAATAGGGTGGTATGCTCTGGCTAGAGGCACGATCGGGTCTTAATTGACATAGTTGTGTTTGACTACATACCCTTTACAGTTTTCACACACACACACAACGGGGATAACACACTTCCAAATGTCTGCATGATACTTGGGAAGCAATTAATTATAAATTTTCTCTCTGGTTCTCTTTCTTCTGCTTATCCCCCATTAGACCATTCGCCTGTAATCTTCCAAATTCAAAATTTCGACACCTTCTTTACGATCTTCCATGGCTTTGTTTGCGACTGTCTGGAACTCCGAATAATATACATGATATCGATTGGTTACAAGCCGTACTTTGTCCGATCTGGGGACTACCTCATTACGGCTGTCGCAGAAGCCCTCTTCCTTATTTATTCTTCCTGGACAAAATGTGCCCTATTATTTCAAAAACCTCCAAAACAGAGCTCCTGAATTCTCTAAGAGTAATTTCTAACGTCTACAAACCAATGCGTGGCGATTTCTCGGAGACCAAAATCGGCAGACGCACTCTTTAGATGCAGGAGGTCTTCCATTTTTAAAAAAATAACATATTATTCCTTCGGTATTTGCAGATAATCCGACAATAAAATGCCTTTTCTGAGGATGCAAGAGGACAAGGTATATTAGTGTTTCGTTGCAACACTCATTCTTGTGTCTACGGTATCAAGACAAAGACAACTCACACCGGACAGGCGCGGAAAACCTCGCCCCCATTGGGTTTCGAACCCCGGACCGTCTAGCCCGTAAGAAGTCGCTATACCGCCTACGCTATCCCGGCCCACACTCACACAGACATAATTCCTAACTGAGTGTTCTTTAGTGTATTCAATATTACAGATCGTTATGTGTCGCCTTGATACGTGGCAAATTTTAGCTTGATGTAAGAAACCCGCACAGCAGCAAAGCGGTTCGTTACAAAGGGTCGAACTGACAGTTTTCATATTTCTTACTGTCGTTAAGACAGCTTGATCTCTTTGCTAATGAAAGTACAATGTTCGTAGATTGTCAGCTGCAAGTAGCGCTATCTCGTCATTTAGAAGCTGTCATTCTGTCAAGATGGCCACAAGAAGTTGCAAGACACCAGGTCAGTATGCAAAAAAAAATGCAAAATGTGTTTGGGAGTGAGCCTGACCAAGGAGATTCAAATACGCTGAACCTCTGACCGACTGACCTTTCAGAGAGTATAACAATCTGTCAGTGTCACAAATATGTGTAGAAATTTTCGTTGAATCAGAATTCTCCCAGAGACGACACTGGTGGCAGTTCGTCAAGCAGAAGTTCCACGTAGTGCAACAGGACTAGCCACACGTACTTGCTGTATTCAAGAACAAATTACCTTACGTAGAATAGTTTAAAACTTGGAAACGTACATATTTCCCTACGGAAAGGTATCACAGGAATTAATAAAACCGGATTAATCAGTTATAAGTAAGAAAAATTATTGCTTGTTAAAGAAAGATAACCGTATCCTGCCCATGCAAAATGACTTTATGATGCACTGCAAAACTCTTATGACCAACATGTCATTTAACTGCAAATTACTCAATGCAGCATGAACCTCCGACTAATGAAACACGCTGTGCGCTTATTTATGTGGTGTAAACATATTATTACATCGGCATCCATATCGGCTTCTCAGAGATTTTATTTCGACAAGACTGTAAATTCCGACGCGATGATCTGTAGGAGAAATAGAGATGGCACGCGGAGGGGCATATTACTCAATGCTGCAAAGATAAACTCAGCCCTCTGACCACTATCAACAGTTTCAGATTCATTGTTCCTACTGCTCTAAGACGATTTTGTCGCAAACTCGCCATGCAAGGTACAACTGCGCCGTCTCCTTTCAAGCCTTGAAACATTTCCCGCTTCACTCCTGCAGGTGCATGCTTTAGTTTTCAGAATGAGAAGTGAAACATATGCATCATATTTATGAATTGTATAACCACGTTTACATGAAAACATATGTTCGTCAGACCTTGGCAAATCTCCAGCATGTTTCGGCATGCCACAGATGCCATTTTCATGTGTTTTTAACTTAATTTTAATGCGTGTGCAAGTGTGTGTTTTTGTTTTTACCCACTTACTACGCAAAGGACCATTTTGAGGGCGCTATGATTGCTACTTTGAGGACTCCCTGATGACAGCACCTGTGATTTGCCGAAACATGTTGAAGAGCTGCTAATGTCTCATGTACATATTCTGTGTATGTAAAGTTGATTATACAAATTAATTTTCATACAATTCATGGTAAATACAATATTAAAATATGCAGCGGAGGACTCAGAAAGAATCATGCTTTTATATCTCTACTGAAGAAGAATAAGAAATGTTCAATTATTTTAATGCAGTCCACTTCACAACACAGTGTCGAATTTTGTTGTATTTCTTTCGCCCACTTTCACTGCTTACATACTATGCGGAATTCCCAACATACTGGCACAGAGGTTCCTTTATTGTGTGTTATCTTTTTTAATTTCATTCCCGCTCGCTCTCCCTTCAGGTTACATTCATTGTCGCAGCGCTTCGTATTAACATGAGAATTCCCAACCCTTGTAACACCAGCACGGGGCATGCTGATTAAAACAAGCCGTCACTCTAAAATGGGATGGGAAGGAAAAGAATAACCAGTTGTTAGGTGACCAGACAAGGACTTCCAACGACTCCACGTGCGTGCCCCTCGGCTCTTTTCCACGAGATGAGCATCCAGTAGCGGCAACAGCGTCCGCGGAAAAATACACGACAAAAAAAGGAAAAGAAGCGTGAGAAGTGGAGTGAGAAAATTTGTCATTCCTCAAGTCTTGAATATAGCGAGCGAAGGGCCCTGAGGACAGTGGCATGCTTTTGGAACTCACTGCCCGCATATTTCAACACCGCGATGAGACGAACTGCAGAGGTGTTGGGGACCGAAGGGTGTAAAAACGAGAACAACAGACAAAAGGGGGGAGCCGTGCGGTTTTTCTCCAAAAGTAATGGGTTTTAATAAAAACCCGGCCAATATAACTGTTGATTTACGGAGTTTTACCGGGTTATTATGGTTACTATTGATCGTGAGAAGACCCTCGCTCTACAACTTGGGACCCATATGCAAGCGACCGGTAGGGCTAAGATAGTGCTTCCTGGTAGTGCGATGAGACGAAATGCCTACAAAAAGAGGCGCCTGTATTTGTTCGTTAAACACAAGAAGCTAACTTTCGAAAAATAACGAACATCTGAGCACACATTTCTTGCACTACACGACTGGCAGCGCCCTTGAAATTCAGAAGATGTTACCTCTTGATTTTTGGTTATACTGTCGCATGTACCGACTTCATTCCCTTTGTGCATCTTCAAATACGCTACAGAAGTTTCCTTCCGAATTCACGAGCATTTCATCTATCCCCTTCAACGTGACAGTCTGTCCTGTTGAAAGAACCAAGTTAAATTAAACAGCACTGCAAACGCTGTATTCGGCGATTTTAACAAAAAGTTATTTGTTCTCTAAGTTCCACAAGGTTTCACTCTGCTGCACAAACGTGATTTCACTTACGACGTAAGAAACGCGCAGCTTTACCTGCGCCAAATTTCACTGAATCCCTAAATGATCCACAGGATTATAAGCAGTTTCTTATACCGAATTTCACTGAAATGAGACAACAAACTTGGGGTACTACGGAACGAAATGCTTTTAACACTAAGTAAGTGTGTCTTTCACTGCGATAATTTTTACGAGGCTCAAAATCACTGAATACACCTTTGTGTATAGCCTATATGAAGTACCGGATCTTTCCAAAACACTACCCCCCTCCCCCCCCCCCCTCAAAAAAAAGGGAAACAGGCAATGGAAAATATCCTTTGGTCCCTTAATTAATATATGGTTTCTATTGCACTAATATTCATGAAACTCGTTACTAGTCAACGACATTATCTACACATCCACTACACTGAAATCCATCCAAAATGGGAAGGAATACGTCAAGAATGAGCAAAAAGTTATTGACCGCCACAAAGGAGTATGACTGTCACACACTGCTTAATGCATACGTACGCTTTAGTAAGAGAAAGAGCACAAAAGGAAAGAGCAGAGCAGCAAAAAACAAACCAGAGAATACTATCACGTAATATTTCTTTAATTACATACACACAGAATTTATCAGCACGTATTTTCTCCAACACGACAACAGCCGATGGACGAAAGAACGTACCTTGTCTCCTCATAACGTATTCTTTACACTTTCTAAAATACACTTGATAAAATTTAATTATTTCTAAATGAAACGGGTAAAATATTATCTACCTTTAGATTAACTTCCCTATTCGACATAGGTATGATCACCAAGACAAGCAATATACCTATAACTTAACATCGAGGCGCGTTTGTGCAACCACTTTTGCTGTCGAAAAGTAATAAGCACTGCATATTCTGAGTATGCAAATATAACCTTAGGTATTTAGCATAAAATGCGCATGAGCCGTATTGTCCCCTGTCGCCTACCCGGCTCTACAGTATTCCACATAATCTTATAAACGGCACGATTTTCTAAACACATCACTTAACATAAAATGCGTGTTTTGGTCTTCTCTACAACTTTGTCTGAAACATTTCTCATTCTAAACAAAACTGAACGAGATAGGATCAAAAATGTATATTGGCCTTCATGTAAGGTACCCGTTATTCTTGTCAGGTTTTGATGAAACTTTAATTTTCTCGACAGATTTTCGAAAAATACTAAAATAAAAAATTCAATTAAAATCCGTCCAGTGGCAGCGAGTTGTTCCATGCGGACAGACGGACAGACACGACTAAGTTAATAGTCGCTTTCTCAATTTTGTGAACGCGCCTAAAAATTCGCTACACTAACACTAAATTTGCCATTGCGTGTCAAAAGGAAGTCGAAATATTACACAGCATACAAGCTGAGATGTTCATTTTGCGAGATACAAGTTAGCGTCAAATCGGATAACACTTTACATCAATGATATTTGTCACTAAGATAAAATGCACTCTTAGGTGTACTCCAGACACAGCGCACGCCAGATTCAATTGTGATCTCGCATCTTTGGAATACATGTACAATGAATACTACAACATACTCTTAACTTCGATGCCTGTAATTCGAGCCGTACTGATACACGGCAAGTCCACAGTACTTTATTCTGGTCGACGTCCTCCATAAACTAACGTTTTTCGACGATTACACCGGCTTCTCTGCATACACAGTGCTGTCCAAATGTATTAGGACTGATTTTTTTAAAACACGTAGGCACATGAGGAAGATAATACCTTTTCTATTCAAAATAAGCTCCATTGGCATATATATAGACTTTTGCACCGTCGCACAGTTTCTGAAAGGCTGCCGAAAATTCTTCATTTTGGACCTTCTTTAATTCATCAGTTACGGCTTTTTGGATCTTAGCAACATCCGCAAAGTGGAGTCCTTTTAACTTCATTTTCAACTCGGGGAACAGAAAATAGTCTGGCGGAGATAAAACTGGACAGTACGGGGGGTGATAAAAGGTTTTAACATTTTTGGGGTCAAAAATTGGTAAACATTTGGCAGCTGTGTGGGCGGGCACATTACAGTGCAACAAGAAAAAATCTCGAGAGCAGAACGCAGCTGGACGAAGCTGCTGAATGCGCTTCAGGAGGCCATCCATTACTCCTTTATAAAATTCTGCATTTACTGTTTTTCCCTCTGGTACGAATTCTTTGTGCAACACGCCTTGAGATTCGAAAAAATTTATCAAAATAGTCTTGATGTGGGACCTTCGGAATTTCAGTTTCTTCGGCCGAGGGGATTTCTCACCAATCCATTCAGAACTCTGTCGCTTTGTTGCGGGGTCATAGGCAAAACACCAGGTCTCATCTCCCGTAATAATTTGGTTAAAAAAATTTTCGTCTGCATTGCCTAAGGACTGAAGGCCCCTTAGCCAATGCTGATGTCGTTTTTGCAGCTGCGGAAGGAGATCCGTGTTGCAGTTCACTAACCCAAACAAGCTTCCTCAGCGTACTTCTTTAAAATCAATAGGATCCACATCCATATACTCTACAACTCTTGTGCATATAACAAGTCGCCCACGTTCTGATCTTTTGATGCCTTGCGCCACTTGATGATGCCGTAGGTATCGAAAATTAAAGGTCTCAGCGCATGTGCTGTATTGTATTTTCGACATATGTTGAACAATAATTCTCACTGCGAAGAACTTTCAGAATATCCACACGTATAACGAAGACGAAAATCTTTATTACAAATGATTAATTCTTCTGGGATACGATGTCATGTTTGAGAGAGGGAGCAGTTTTGTATCTCGTATTCAGGGTCTATGATTTAGGCAGTAAGCTCCTCAGAAAAGTCAGTAGCTCAGAATTCAAATCATGAATCCACAGTAAAACCGCTGTGAAAATATCAAACCTAGCACATCAAATATTTACCTCCCGATATGGCGTCGTGCCTCAGGAAATTTTGTCAGCACCCCTGTGAGGATCTGAAATGACGCATTCTTTATTAAAGATCTCGCAATAGCCGCATCGCTTCAGGAGTTCAAATAAGAAAATATGTTCAAGTAGTTAGAACACTGCAAATCAAACAAAGTTATATCTTTCGCTTTTAAAATTTTCCAACTATCCGTCTTCACTTCCATTCCCATTCTTTCATCTAAGATTGGTTTTCTTTTAGTTGCATGTCTGTCATTGTAAAGACCTGTTTAGGAAAGACCGAGGCCAATTAATATGAAAGTACTTTACATTAAATACTCCAAATTTCTGGAAGAGCACTGATTTAGTTGAAGGTATGCCAACTTTTCCTGCTCATCTTACTGACCCTGCGAAGGAGAAACCCAATTCATCGGAGAACCCCCTGTCCCAATGCCAGTCTGTCTATCAAAACAAATCACACTAACTGCACCGGCATCGAAAACTTCCTTCTGCGACGAGAGAACGTACGAATCCACCTGAGCCACGGCGTGGTCTACTTTAAGCCTGAAGATTACCTAAGCAGTATTAAAGCAGTTCCTGTCTCAGAGAGAACACCACGTCTATCATCTCCCATCACGAGACCTGATCCTAAAGTTAGTTAACATCTGCTTCTCAATGTCAAATGTTGAAACTCTCTACAAATCTACGGTTACGTCTCTGAAATTATAGCATTTATCTTTTAGGAGTTCTTACCACAATTTTAAGCGTATTTCCCCCAACATACATGATATACTTCCCTCCATTTCACCGCGTTAATTCGTTAGGTTAATAAAAACTAACTGAAAATAACCGAAACAATGTTTTTAACAATCTGTTGTCATTGTTGTTTCAAGTTCAGCCATCACTCAACATAAATGGATTCATATCTTTGCCTGGACACCGTAAGATGTTTAATTTATCTTCTCACGTTACATAAGAGCTGCCACAAAAAGAGAGATCTCTCTCTCAACCGTGTAATGGCGAAAACTGTGGAAGTACGTATAATCGTCTCCGCACGATGTTACTACTCCCTCAAATGACTCACTTTTGTTAACACTACAAACGACCACCACGAGAATGAGACCGACCCAAATAAACTGTTGCTCTGCATTACATTTTACCAGGGTTTCGTGCTCACAGAAGTCATAAAATTCGACGTGTAACAAATATTACATTCACAAATGCAGTCTATGTGTGACTTATACAAAATGAAGAAGAAATTTAAATTGAAGCCTTTCCGTACATTTCATGTCCGAAAAAATGCATTCCAGTTAAATCTGACACTGAAAGTGCACACAAAAATTGATATATAAAATTTAATTTCAAATAAAAGTCTAATATACATATATATATATATATATATATATATATATATATATACCTCTCCACTCTACAGAAGAGCTCGTGGCACACCTATTTGTATATCTTTTACAGTGTCGATCTTAATGAGTCCCATAACTCACATTCAAAACTTTCTTCGATATAGCAAATATTGAACAAAGTACTACGTACGATACAAAGTATCTGAAACAACCTGCGTTTAGTGTCATTTAACAGGCATGTGCAACAAGGCATTGATATTACCAAATTAAACATCAGGGCCAATTTGATGCAAAAAAGTAATTAATGTTAATTCCGACACGTTTCGGCCTGTGTTCAAACTTTAAAATGGGAACCATTCACACGAAACATATGAAATAAATCCTGACTTTAAGTTCGTATGGTGCACATGTTAAAAATGTGACACTTTTACAACTTCGTAGAATTAAACATTAAAACTCTTTCAGTGCTTGGGAGAACTATACGAAAAGTGTCACTATTATTATTAGTATTATTATTATAAGAATGCTATGCAAGCTAAATACGAATATTTATTCAACAATAAATGTGTATTACGAATATATATATATATCCTGCACTACAGACCCTTGTTGCTGTGGAAAGGCAATGAGTGTGACATATTGTGTGTGTCTGTTTATAAACTTAGGTATCCTGCATGCAATACACATGCACCCTATAATCATGTGGCCTGGCCCGCACTACAATATTTTTCCACATTTTCTCATAAACGGCACGATTTTCGGAAAAGCGTTACTGAACACAAAATATGTGTTTGGTCTTCTGTACATATTTTGTCTGAAATGTTTCTCATTCTACGAAAAAATGAGCGAGATATGATAAAAATATATATTTTGTTCTTCATGTAAAGTACCGTTTATTCTTATCCGAATTCAATGAAACTTGAACTTTCTCGACATATTTTCGAAAAACCTTCAATTGTCAAATTTCATGAAAATTCGTCCAGTGGGAGCCGAGTTGTCCCATGCGGACGGACAGACATGAAGAAGCTAATAGTCGTTTTTCGAAATTTCGCTAAAGCGCCTAAAAACTGTCACAACAATGATGTAAACAAGTTCGAAAATGTTGGCATAGCGTCACTAACTTTGTGTCTTCACTACTATACTAAAAGCATTATCGACTAACAGACTGTACGCCACAGCAATGAAATCGGTGTTTCGACGTAATTTATGTCTTCCCCGTATCGTAAAAAAAATCAGTTCAGTGTGACAGAATCTATCCCAAACCAATGGTTTCACCTTTCCCCTCACCACCTCTTCAAAACATGACTGGGGTCACCTATACGGGTTTTCCCAATCACTGAGAAAGTAACTCTAAATTCGTTGGATGCAAAAGAAAAAGTGTCTGGCTTAAAAGTTGTGTTTACTTTCCTCTACAACTCTTGTCCAAAATATTTTCCGTTCCTATAAACATTTAGTTAGTTACGTGTTGTTCTCAGAAACGTATACTTTATGGGAAAAGTGGTCGCCAGAATTGTCCGATGTAATTTAAAATTGACATTACAGCCGATCATATTTAGTACAGTTGTTTCTTAAGATTGCTGGCGTTAATTACGGACGGTTCATGGTCATGAGTCGTAAGTTAATGTCAGCGTATATTCAGGACCGTTGGTGATAGGTAGGAAGGGAGAGATTTAAATGAGAGAAAGTTAGGAGCTGATAACAGACGCTAACAGTCGAGTAAGGAAGACAGTCGCGTACGAGTGTGGTGTAGATAGGAGTACAGAAAAGTGACTGAGTCAGTTTCCTAGAAATGATTTAGTTGTTTTACTGGATATGGTGCTCAATTATTTTATATCAAGAATAAATTGAGTAAATAAAACAACAAATAAAAAATAAATAATTATGACTGTATGTAATTCGGTGAACCACACCCGTTTCCCGTAAGAAGATGACCTACCAGACTGAGAGCGTCGGGGCAACAAAGTTACGAAGGGTGATCGTGTAGAACATGAATCGACAATGTAACGTAATGTGCTTAATATCAAACTTCACGGAACACCGTTCCATTCTCGAGCTGTTCGTACGTACTGAAAAACAGACGGGCGAACGGACACAAGAGTTCCGCAGGACTGGAAAAGCCCGTAAAATCCCCATAAAAAAAGGAAATTTAAAACGTTTTGTATAGATGTTTTTGTTAGCTTTCATGTTCTCCATTCCAAAAAGTCAGTGCCGCTTTTATTGAATTTCAGATGGTTATTAATAAGGCATAAATTTTAATACCTTTTTGTTAAATATCACAGTTTGAATTAGGAAAAATGAGAAATAATACTTGAAAGTTACAAATTCGTACAATTTTTATTTAATTAAAATCTGTTATCGTCATTTTCCATTGCGCTTATGATGTATAAATTAATGTATTTACATCAAAATTCTCTCACAGCAGTTCCTAAATTTACGAGTTAGTAAATCATGTGAAGGCCCATACAAGAATGTCTGACGACTTAACGAATAGAACTTTCATCGCGTCTCAAAGATAAAACATAAGTAAACACAGCTCAGAAATTAATTCTATGTTCCTTCCATTTGGTCTACGGGAAAGAAAAGTAAAATCAAATGGGAAAAAACTGCAGTTTGACATTTCTGCTGTTTGCTTAATACAGTAGAGTATAAACGTAAAAATAATATCACCTGCATACTTCTAGAACAAATAATTTAAATTTCTTACTCTTTTGCTTTTATACTTGTGAAAATGTGAAGAGGACAGCCCTATTTACGCCCAAAATTTATCTTCTCAATCCCCTATCATGTTTCACCCAGATTCATCCCCACCCCCGCATAAACATCGCTTTATCACGAACAAACATGTGTCAAGTTACACTCGTTACTGTCAACAAATCGATAGTATACGCTAGCGATTCCATTACAATAAACAGGTGAAGATTCATTTACTAATTGCTGTTCGTTACAAATACTCGTACACACTAAAACAAAAATAAAAATGGAAAAATAAGATATTTCCCTCTACGGTGTTATTCTCATTGTTATGGAATATGCCCCTCTTCAACTATAAATATTATGATTCATTACATACTCTTTGTCTAACAAGGCTTTAGGGCTCATTCTGACTCCGAAACATTAGTTCCCGTTTATTAACATGAAGAGAGTCTAAGCTAGTATCACGAATTGTAAGCCGTGATTCCCAGTGAAAAACATTCCCTATCGATATGAAACGGAGAGCGTAAGGTGACGTCAGCAGCTGCGGGATGAGTATCCAAACACCTGTTCTCTGTGAAACGTTGCACAGTATTTTCAGAACTTCTTCGCTCGCACATGTAGGTATATAATAATATTATTTCATGAAAAATAAATAATATAATCCCACCATAAAAAAAACGTTTTAATTTATTGAACAGTCACATACAAAAAGTAGTTTATTGCTAAGTAGCAAACAGTCAAAGACAGAAGAGCTTAAAACATTTAAATTGGTATAATATAATTGTCATCAATAGACTCTTAACGCGAGCGATTGCACTGCATTTCACTTATCATTTTTTGAAAGTAGGGATCGCAATTAGACGGTGCAGCTCTTAAAGAGTCGCTGATGTTATCATCAAAAGGCAATACATATACTTTGGTTTACAATGTTCATTGTAGAAAAACATCGAATCACAAATATAGGTTCGCCCAAAGTATAAATGAGCCTGGATTATAGAATTTTTCAGCAATTGAAATGTTGTGTGTTATATTCATTTCACAAATTGTTATCTAAACTGTAAGCCATGAGAGTTACTTTGTTCCGTCGTTCCAAAATACCCACTTATAATCCTTAAAATTTTCTTTCTAAATGGCACTGAAAACTTTGGCAAGGAAACTTGCGTCCAGAGTACTGAATGGATTTACATGAAACCTCAAAACAGCCTCGATTGCACGAAACCGTGTAAATCTTTCTTAGAATGCGTTGCTCATTTGTTCTAAATGTATAATACGTAACTTGGAATCACATTTACTTTCCTCCATTACTTTTACTATGTTTGAAAAATCCTTCATCGATTTTTAATCGAAAACAACTTCTGAAATAACAATGTACTTTCAAACGCATTCACTGCACTAATCCTGTCTGTCACATTTTCGTTCGTACCTTGAAGCTGGAAGTTCAAAATATTAAGTTCTGTGGAGCCATCAGCGAGAAAAGCCAAACACGTCAGTCACGTAGAGTCATTCAGTTAATCAAGAATGCTCGTCCTTGGATTTGCGAAATGTTGTGACCTCATCAGTCTATTTTATAAAACTTTCAGATACGTAACCTCTACTGACCCACCTTACTTAACATATATGAAATCAGATCGGAGTACTCAGCTTCGACATCCTCCAAAGCCGTCTGAATGTTCCAATGGCGTGTGTTTTTTGTCACCGTATACAAAACATGCTTAAATCGAAGAAATTTAGATCAGAGAACTTCTAGGTGTATAAAAGCATGAACTGGGATAAATTTATGGCATGATCCACCATTTCTGCGCAGTGCACTACACAAAGTTTTTAACTGATCCAAAGACTACTATCTCGGCGCGGTTTTTTTAAACTGTCGTTCTTTTTACCCTGCTAAAGCTATGCCAGTGGGCAAGAGAAGGATCAGCTGGCAAGTCCGTACATTGGAGAGCAAGGCTTAACTTAGGGAATGTAATGCGGAGTAGGTGATGGACGTACACTGTTACTGTACACGAAGTTACATCAGTAAATTTAACACACTGAGATAATCATATCACTAAAATGGCTGGATGATTGATAACCAGACATATTTGATAAACCGTACCAAAACACAACCTGTTCACAGCTTACAAAAGGCACATCTGATTAGGTACCTATCTGGTCTGTCCTGGAACTACGAACGGTCGAGTGTTTTCTGCATTTCCTTTCCATGGTTAGCACGATGGCTGGCTTACTCCCTTTTTCTGGCCGTCACGAATCCATTATCCCAAGCTCCCTTTCATATGAGCTGCCGGCCGCTATAAACCTCTCAATCCAACCACAATCCTTCCATCCTATTACCCAAGGACCAATCTAGTCGGTTATAAGTTTAACTGCTAATGATAGCAGGCGCTCTATCATTAGTAATCGAAGAAAATTTACTTAATAGCTTGTCTACTATGGTAAATTTTCACAATTAAAAAGAAATTAATAAATAGCACACACAAATGAGAACGAGTGCAATACGTCTATTTTCTGTGACGATTTTTAACAATAACTCACCACAATTCTTGGTTAGGATGACAGCGCTCCTGACGCGAAACAGCGGTAGTGGTCGGGAAGGTTACTTGCCAGCTGAGCCAACTCTATTGAGGTAATATTCATAGCGGTGACATCATTTTAAATTTCTGAAAATTACATGTTTTCAGTTCTTTATTAGGAAATATAGGTAAATGCTTCTACTTATACCGAAATGGGTGCATAACGAAAGCAGAAGAGGGCATATGCTTCGGTGTGCTCGGATCTGGCGACCCCTGTCCTATTACCTCCCTAATTCTTTTTACATTACGTGATGTGCTATGCACGTATGCGGACAAGAAGAAGAAAGGTGAAAGTGTTTTAACGACGCTGGCAATTGCGAAAGTTTGAATGAAATATGAGCATGCAGCATCGGTGCAGATATACTGGCAATGTAAAGCCAGAGTAGCCAAAGTAAAAGCTCTCGCATTGCCACTTCCACCACAAATCCCACACAGACTGGTCTAGATTCAAACCCAAATCTCTGAGTTAAGAGGCAGGCGACTAACCTCCTGAACCATGGTACGGATCAGCAAAAAAAAAATGAGCTTTAATCACGTCGTGAGTAGAACACATCTGGCATGGTTTACTCAAGTTGTGCAGAAGTAATAGAAATCCGAAAGTTTTGGCGAAATTCACCAACGCCTAAAAGGAGGTGGGTGCGGCACTTCATAAGAGCTAAACTACTCATATGATGTTTACGATTGCACGTAAATACTTACAGATGACAGCGCATTTCGGGCATACTTCTTTCGCTCAATAATGTATTGCACAGTCACCTACTGTTAATTCCGCCAGTCGCGTTATTTGAATTCCTTGATGTAAATTTGATTAAAATTAATCACCGTAAAAGTTCTCATTTAGTAGAACAGAAACAATTTTGAACATGCAAGTGACGATAAAATCGCGTGATCGACATGCAGCACAGCGGTTTACGTGAAATAATGGAACTGCCTCACGCATCAATGTAACAGAAATAAAATGCGTTTGGAATGCAAACAGTTAAGCACTGAATAATTCTACTAACGTTTCGTCGAACTGTATTAAAACACGTTGTGAACTACAATGCTGTCGTGCTAATTTTAAATGCCACCAAAGTAATAAATTGGCTATTAATTTCGGGAATATACTCGGTTATGGGGCAAAAAATGAGATTCGAATATAAAAGATCGTAATCATGAACGTAAAATTCCCCTATGACTTAAACTCTGCCGTGAAGATTGATAAGGGAAAGGAAGATAAATATCCATGTCGTATTATTTTCTGCAATAGAATAAATAAAGGTGTGTTGGTACGATCAAGATCTAACAAATTTTCCTTCAAACAAAGCGCCCCGAATCCAGTTCTTAGAAAGCTGGAAGATAACCAAGTCAACCAAGCAAAGTTAAGTATGTGTAAAATGACATAAAGAGCAATATACACGTAGGAAACAAGCAGTAATTAAGTAGTTAGTAATCAGTCATTGTATAGAGTGAGAACCTCAAAGTAATAAAAGCAATGCAGTGGGGTAAATTGTTTTCCTAAATTAATAAACTCTGTTTAAATTTGAATGACATATTGGGAAGACAGCTGGAAGACAAACCACTTTCTCTGAATGTCCAAATGTGTGCAGAAAGGCGTCCGCTACTGCTTACCCAACATTATGCCGAGTCTATTTTTCAGGACACCAGCGTCTTGAGATTAACCAATAAACTAGCGGCCTTGATTATGAAACAAAGATATTATTTTAAAAGCAATCAATTGGTTCCATCTTTACATGATTCGTTTTTAATCAAGTGTTTTGTTGGTTGCACCATTCGCTAAGAGATTGTTTGTTAGTAATACGACTTTGTTGCGGTATTGTTGAAAGTACGTAGACACGATTTATTACATATTTCCACGTCATTGTTAAGTTCGATTTAATTTCAAATTGTATTTTAATTTCTGTTCTATGAAACATTCTCCTGTCGGTTCCTACGTTTGTAGGCCGTTTTATTTGTTGAATGACTCGTTATTTGTTTATTCATTGTTCTTTTTCGTCCGTCTTGATCTAGTCATATCATTCGTCAGTTAAACAGTCAAGCTTTCTCGGTGCTTCTAATTTGTGTGAAGGAATAAAAATAAATAGCTATTTTCGCCTTGTGTATGAAGCAATATAGATAAATATGTGATCAAAGGGTATAGAAATGAAGAAAAAACAATTCTGTTCTGTATGGAGACACAAAGCCAGACATTCAATACATGTACCACATACAACTTACATGACATGGTGTTTTTAAGGAAGACATCGCGATATGCTAGATATATGTTAAAACATTAATTAATATACGTCAAGCACAACTATTTAATATGTACGAGGCTACATGTTTCGATTTTTTAAATGGTCATCATCAGGTCTTCTAGCGGATCGAGTCAACAGATGTGTGTACACGTTGGGATCCCAACGCGTACGCAGCATCTGTTGACCCGATCCGATGGAAGGCCTTATGATGACCGTTTAAAAAGATCGAAACATGTAGCCTTGTACATATTAAATAGTTGTGCTTGACGTATATTAATTAATGTTTTGGTTATATGACATGGGCCAAAGTAAGGGAAATAAATTTAAGAACAAACAAATTTCGCGGTTTCACAAGTATTTAGAATTTGAACAGGTTAAATGGTTTGACATAAAATTAATCGACGCAGTACAAACTACTCTGATCAAAAAGCGGAGTTAAGAACTTCAGTCTTAAATCGATAACTAAATTTGTTTCTTTACTCTAGTCCGATTGTCAGAACACATTGAAGCGCGATGTACATTTGGAATTATTACTTTGTAACTTACTTCTCATCTTACTTTGCAACACCAAATTACTTTGTGGCATTTAATTGGGTTATTTTCATACTACGTCTTTTGTTTTTTAGTTGAATCTCACATTTGATTCCAAGGAGTTGTCATTTATCGATTCCTCCCAATTTTACCAGCTGTTAGTTAACGGATCTCAAGTGGTTACACTATTTCCAGCTTTTTCACGTAAAGTTAAAAGATAAATGGTTGTAGATTAACCACTTTCCCCAGTGGCGTGTTTGAGGTAGTTTGAAAGTAGATCACACATTTTTACGTCTTCGCGATTTGCATGTATTCACATTTCCTGCGTGTGCTCCGAAGCACACATGCCTTCTGACTACTTTCAAGGAAATATCAGTTGTGACACATAACGCCAACTGAGGTCTGTAATTTCAGTTATACGTAGGACTAATGGCACATACGTACTGACTGCATTATGGATTGAGACGTTACTGAAAGGCGATGTTTGAACTGCTGGATTACAATTGTTGATTATAATGGGAGGATGATAAGGGAAATTTAAGAACGTTTTCTTGAATAACTGGAGGACTATAATGAAATACATCAACTATAACAGCCGATAATCTGGTTTAGATTTGAAAACGATTGCAGCTGCATAAAAGCCTTGAGCCCTTCCGCTATGCAGGTGAGTTAGTACTCGTGAAACAGACGAAATGCATTTTAAAAAGCCAAACTCCTAAAAGAATACCTACGATTCCATAAAATTATTCTTTGAAGATGAATGTAAAAGCGTAGTATTCAGAAAGCTTAAGACACTTAAGCACTCACTAACGGCGTAAAAAATGTGTACATGACTGAATTCCACATGTTATATTGATTCATCAGAGAGAACAACTAAAACGCTTCATGCAGTCACGTTAGTTACTTCCATTTTCATACAATTTAGATCACGATTCATATTTACTTATCTATACAAAAGCCCTCGCACATTATGTTAATGGAGATGACATTTATAAAGATTAGTTACAACTAAGAATGTTGTTTTCTGAGATATGACGACATGCAATACAATAGACACCTGCCGGGTGGTTTTCCAATACAAGAACAAGTTCAAAAACATTTAGTGTCTAATAACAAAACTACACGGCGTCATATCCCAAAGACAAATATCTACACAGTCACTACCCTCAAGACCACAGACATCACAGCGTTATAGGTGCACATCATTACAGTTGTGTGCTATATAGCACAGAGCTGATTGGTAATTTGTAACGACGTTTCGGGAGAACTTTCTGCCTGTACCTGTATGTAGCGACACAAACCCAGGAGACAGCGACTTATACTCATTCACAGAACATTCTGAGTGCCATAAATTAATGCTAATCAGATAACAAACAATACCTAGTAAAATATTAAAATAATTCCCTAAAGCAGGATCCTTCTCGAGAAGTTAGTAGTTGCTCTTCTTGTTAAAAGAAATTTTTTTATCTTATGGAAGTAGAAGAATCAATACTGTCTTCAAAAGAGCCAGTATTCGATTCAATTAAGGCTTGTGTGATCACGATGAAGGGCATTTGATTATCTGACAGGAAATAACTTGTCACATAGAATTAGCAGCAATACATTTTTATTTAAACGCGAAAAGTGTCCAAATAGTTTAGAAGGTAATCAGTTTTATAGATCATAAGCCTGTCAGTCATGACTTCTTAAACAGCCTCATTCACACGTCTCTCTCATCTAACAGCATTCAAAATTCCTCATGAGAATTTACCAGTTGAAAATAAACTGCTTTAAAGCAGCAAATGGGAAAGCACTTTCCACCTTATTTCGGCTTGGCAAAAAGAGATTCTTTCTCATTCTTACTCAGCAAAGCAACTGACTTCTTGCGGGATCTTGGTGAATTTATGACGCATATTAAATTAGCAATGCTAATAGCATGCGGCCCACAATTTTCGAGTAGAGGTAAGAATTGCTTTTAACCCATCCGTTTTCACATTTCGTTTCAAGTTCATTATGATGATAGTGAACTCCATACCAATGTAAAGGTAATTTTTGCAACATTAGAGGTGAATTATGTTTAATGAAACACATTTGGAGTGTTCTAGAAAATACAAATTGAAGCAAGGTCTCTTTGAGAGGGGCGTTATGATGCACCCACACTTGGAAGAAGAATGGCCGTATTACGAATATGAATGATGGCGTGGTGCATACTGAAGTCGTCTTCATCTAGAAGGGCGCTGGAAAAAATTTAAGAAGTGTCGTTCTTTCGATTAATTTACGTCTTTGCACACGTATTAATAACTTACTCCTACCGCTAATGACAAACCTTAAAGAATTCTTCTGCGTATCGTGAAAAACTGCACACCAGTTTTCTTTGTACTGTACATATACTAGATTACAGACACACATAATTTTTCAGGTAATATCTTTGTTAAGTTTTATCAATGTGCAGGTTCACAGGATGTCACCAAAACTTTAAAGGAAACTTCACACTGTTATTTATACCGCGCATATTATTAACTTATTTGTCTGAAGATTTCCAACAATAGACAAAAGTACAATTATTGATTCTGAAGTTCTCACTCAATCAGTCCACATTCTGACATGTTTCGTTGGTGGCCACCATCATCATCGGGGAATTCACCTTGTATGCTAAAATAAATTTTGTATTGTTATGCACTCACAGTAATAATAATACAACTTCTTGGTTGTCACAATTCAACTATTCCTGGAATTCCTGTATCTTGGAAGACTTCCATCCGCCACTACAGTGTGAACTCTATAGTGTGTGACAACGCTAATCATGTTGTGCACCCAGTGCCAAGATTTACTTGATACCGGACTCGATATGGGTTTTATTGTGAGAGCATAACAAGACAAACAGACTCTAACAGCAGTTTTTTAGCTTACAAGGTGAATTCCCCGACTAATAATATTGGCCACCACAGTTACATGTCAGAATATGGACTGATTTTGTGAGAAATTTAGAATTGTTAAATGTATAATGTGCATATGTCGGCAATCTTTACACGATTACTTAAATAGGAAGTTCCACTCCTTTTTGCATTAGTACTGGAATACCGTCCAATTGACGAAGGAGGTAGCAGGTTTTTCCTGAATACTGGAGTCTATACGAACCTAGATGATGCCAAAACTGAGAAGGCTACCAAGTGAAACAATTTTGTGCACAAAATTAATCTCTTCATGAAACCGACTATATGTACCCTCTGAGACTTACAGTTTTAAACAAAGCTATCGAAGATCAATATTAATTAATTTCTGTACAATAATACAGGGTTATTCATAAGTCCGTGAAACATTTTAAAAATTCGCATCAAATAAACTACTAAACGGATCACGATAGTTCTTACGCCGATACAGAGAGAAACTCTCCAAGTATTTTTACATATTTCACAGATGTTCATTGTGTCCACTTTTGGTAATACGGCAGACATCTATGCGATAGTCCATCTCGTGCCACACGCGTGTCAGCATATCACGGTCGACCAGAGCCACAGCACCGGTGATACGGTTGCGAAAATCTGGAGATTTGTGGAGAGTAGAGGCACAAAGACAGTGTCCTTCACAAATCCCCAGAAGAAAAAGTCGCACGGGGTTAAATCCGGGGACCGGGGTGGCCACCGCATTAACGCGTCATCTTCTTTTCCCGTGCGTCCTATCCACCTTTATGGCAAGTTTCGATTGAGATACCCTCACACGTCTTTGTAGTGAGCCGGAGAGCCGTCTTGTTGAAAGATATAATCATTACTGTCTTCATTCAACTGTGGCATCAGCCATTTTTCTAACATGTTTCAAGGACTTATGAACAACCCTGTATAAACAGCCAACTATATGCAACAATAATAATTTTATTAATAATTTCAATCAGCTCAACATGTTACGGGCAAAAATTTAGCCCATCCTCAGGAGCACTAGACTGTGTTTACAGCTTGTGGTATAAAGCACAGACAATGCTGCCTGCTGGTGACCAGGATGAGGTGAAACTGTAGTGCTCCTGATGAGGGGGGAACTGTTTGCCCGAAACATGTTGAGCTGATTGAAATTATTAATAAAATTATTATTGTTGCATCTAGTTGGCCGGTTATATTATTGTATCAATGATGCACGGTTACACAAACATCAAATTTAATTTCTGTGCGTATTTTCTGTACGAAAATAAACACAAATCGGCCTGATGTCACGGCTCTATACGTGTTCTGATAAAATAATTTAACGACGCTTATGAAACTGCAAATTTTAGACATCTAGCTTCAGGAGGTAACCGTGCCTTACTTCAAGATACTCTGTAGGCACTCACTTTGTACCCTGAAGCAAACCCCGATAAACGACAGGATAACCGGTAACATGACTCAAATTCGAAGCGCCCACTTCCCGTAAATAAACCCACAGTAACAAATCTTCACCACTTTTATCGATCTTTTCTTAATTTACAGAAAAAAAGTGTTCAACTGTTACACCAATAGCATAGTGGCCTACAAAAAGATGTGCCCACAATATTAAATTATTTATTGGAAGTTTCTGCAATAAACCTCTTCGGAATTAAGTGTGTTGAAAGGTAGGTTTTACTAAGTAAAGAAACGTTCTTCGTGATTGGATTCCTCTTAATATCATACCAATGGCTATTAAAAACATATTATAAGGTACGAAGGGCAATAGAACGTGTAATAATTGACAAATAATAGCAAGGGGAAATTTCTTCTGTATGAGATTTGGAGATTTCAAACAGGAGTATGTTACGATAAAGGCTTTATGGCATGCGATGCCGTGAAAGTCTTGAAGATACAGATCAACTAACTGGAGAAACACCCTGCCTTTATCTACTAACTTTAAGGTGGAAAAAGCGAATTTTTTCTGAAACTTTGTTGTGTTTACACCAGGCTACACAGCGCAATATCCCAGAGAATTGTGACCTTACGAGTCTATTTGAAATTTACGTCTACGTGGAATAACGACCTTGCATTCTATTCTCATCATTATAGGCCTTCTTCAAGGATGGATAAAAATGGCAAAGACATTTCTTAATGAATACTACGCCACATTATGTGAAAATATTCAGTTCCATCCTCGACGTTTTCCTAGTAATTATAACAAGATAATAGTGTTGAAGTTTATTTATTGACACGAAAGAGTAATCCTCAGTAGCAATCTAAATGTCTTCTGCAGACAAGACAGCAAACCAGTATTTGTATTCGAGAGGTCCTGGATTCGAAATTTAACCCGGAAACGATCTACACTATTTTTTTAACGTTTTGCTGACCGTCCATCTCAGTATATTTATCTCAGTAATTAACCAACTTGATGCACAAAATTTTTGTTTTACAATAAGTTTATTTCATGCCTCTACATGTTTCAAGCACATGTGCTCATCATCAGGAGGTCAAAAT
>Ga0123355_10002354_pt1 | contig 26697 bp, 26 predicted proteins | sample TergutEmb28metaG_3_FD_89872 | JGI IMG/M metagenome (GOLD analysis project Ga0123355, IMG submission 89872) | Embiratermes neotenicus P1 segment gut microbial communities from Petit-Saut dam, French Guiana - Emb289 P1 | ecosystem: Host-associated > Arthropoda: Insects > Digestive system > Gut ... | reverse complement strand
GGGCAGGGGAAAAACCTCGGCTGGGTACTCGACCCCAAAAACGCCGAGTTGCGGCTAAAACTGCGCGAAGCGTTCGTATGGTTTGACCATGCAAATAACGAAAATGACCCGAACTGCTGCATCCTAGAAATCCGCCTTACGGATGGGATGCTGATAAAAGATCATAATGCTTTTCGCTATAAAATTGATTTTGAGAACGAAACTGCTTTGTTAAGCGAGAATTGGGGCGAGTTTAAGTAATCGTAGGTGTAATGTGTAGTGTGAAGTTGTAGGGGACGCGCTCACCTGTAAGGGGCGCGTCCCGAAAATAGCTGCTCCACACATTACCCTATAAAAAATCCAAACAAAAGGCGACAACTATGATCAACCCCATCCAAAAAATCACAGAAACCCAAAAAACACCTTCCTATATCAACTACACGAGGAAAGTATTTTTAACGAGCAATTATTCCACCAATACATTGAAATCATTAACCTCATAACTTCCGAAAATACCGACAAAAAACTAATAGCCACAGTTATAGAACGAAATGACTACATTCTTTGCACAACGATACATCACTTTTTATCGGACGACTTATTTGTTATGAAAAATTTCCCATCCAACATGAGCGAGTATATTGAGCAGTTGCGTAATGGAAATTCTCGGCTGCTTCGTATGTTAATACAACACGAAAGGTAAAACCATAATGACTTTACTATACATTGCCATAGCCTTACTCCTAACCCTTCCCATAGTAACTCTTGCCTTCTACAAACGCGAAAACTGGGCAGGCATACTACTATGCCTATGCCTCGCGGTGTTCACATGGTTCATAGGTCAGCACCTACCAATGATCGGCGGGCCGATTATCGGCATTTTAATAGGCTTAATCATCACCAACCTATGGAAGAACCAAGATGCTTTCACCAAAGGCATAAAAGTCACGTCAAAGCGCGTGCTTCAGATGGCGATTGTGCTTTTTGGCTTCCAAATGAACTTATCAACCGTTTTTGAGCTCGGACAAAGCTCGATTTTGTTAATACTCGCTGTTATTGTGACCGCGTTTTTGGTATCGTACTTTTTGGGCAAGCTTATGAATATCCCGTATAATGAAAAAATGCTTATTGGCGTTGGAACGGCTATATGCGGCGGTTCAGCGATTGCGGCGACAGCACCTGCGCTAGATGCTTCCGACAAAGAGGTCGTCCGCGCGATTTCTACGATATTTTTGTTTAATGTTGTGGCGGCGTTTTTGTTCCCGATACTTGGGCGCGCGCTTGGAATGAGCGATTTGGCGTTCGGCATGTGGGCAGGGGCGGCGATAAACGACACCTCATCCGTAGTCGCGGCCGGCTACGTATATAGCGACGCGGCCGGCGATATAGCAACGATTGTCAAGCTCACACGTACGATTTTTATCATCCCGGTGGTGCTTTTGGTGGCTTTAGCGCGCGCAAAATCGAGCGGCGCGAAAGCCGATATGAATGTGATGAAATCGTTTCCTTGGTTCGTGCTTGGGTTCTTGGCGGCGAGCGTTTTGAACACGACAGGCATCTTGCCTGAGGAAATGACCATGTTTTGGGGCAGAATGGGGCGGTTTTTAATAGTCATGGCGATGGTCGCCATCGGCTTTGGATGCAACATTAAAGAGCTGCTCAAAGGCGGCAAAAAGCCGATACTGCTTGGGCTTGCTTGTTCTTTGAGTGTGGGAATTGTGGCACTAGTTTTAATCGGAGGCGATGTTTAATGAAAAAAGCATTAGGCGTACTCGGCGGTATGGGACCTTTGGCGAGTGCGAATTTTATGCGGCAGTTGGTCGAAAATACGAAAGCGGCGGACGACCAAGACCATCTGAGGATATATCTCGACTGTAATTCGCAGATTCCACCGCGTCCCGCAGCGATTTTGGGTGACGGCGAAGACCCCACGCCTGCCATGCGAGAGTCAATTAAGAAACTGGAATCAATTGGTGCTGAGATTATTGTCATGCCATGCATCACGGCTCATGCGTTTTATGATAGGATTGTAAATGATGCCAGCGTGCCATTTTTATACATGCCGCGAATTGTGGCGGATGCATGTGCTGCTAATTTTTCGGGCAAAACGGCGGGCGTTTTGTCAACTGCGGCAACGGCGCAGCTTGGGCTTTTGCTTACTCCAATGAGTGAAGCTAATTTACCCTACATCACGCCAGGCGCCGCTGAGCAAAATGAAATTACGCGGCTCATAAAAGAGGTCAAAACAAACGGCGACATGGCACAAATAGCGAAAGACTTTGCTAAAGTGTTAGGCAAAATGGGCGAACGCGGCGCGGACTATTTTGTACTTGGCTGCACGGAGCTACCGGTTATTGGCAGCTACCTAGGCGATAATTACGTGTTTGTCGATACGACTTTGGAGCTGGCGAGGGCCGCTATTTTGGAATGCGGAGCGGAGTTGATGCAATGAAAACGCTGATAATAAACGGCTCGCCGCGCCGAAACGGCGATACTGCGAGCCTGCTAAACGAACTAAAAAAACATCTTAGCGGCGAAGTTGTGGAAATTTCGGCCTACCACGACAAAATATCGCCCTGTACTGATTGCAGGTGCTGTTGGGAGAAGCTTGGATGCGTCATTAATGACGATATGGCGGCGATTTATGCTGATGACTTTGATAATGTAATCATTGCTTCGCCGGTTTATATGTCTAATTTAACCGGGCCTGTGCTTAGCTTGGCGAGCCGCTTTCAAATCTATTTCGCGGCGAGCAGATTTTTGAAGGTGCCTATAAAAAGACGCCCCAAAAGAGGCGTTTTGATACTGGTTGGCGGCGGCGACGGCGGCGCAGAGCCGGCCATTGAATCGGCTAAGTTGATATTTAAGATGATGAATGCTCAGCTGAATGATGGCGATATTGTCTTGTCGCTCAGGACTGATGTTTTGCCTGCGAGCGAGGATGGTTTGGCGGTTGATAAGGTTCGGGGGGTTGCGAAGAGTATGAATGGCGAAAAATTTTAGGCTAGGTGGCGTGGCGTGATTCATAATAGAGGTGTTAAACTAATAATTGAGAATAGCTTTCACGTTATAGGGCTTCATCTGGTCATGAGCTTTGTTTTGATGATAGTTGCCGGCCTTATATGGGGCTCTGCCTGGATATGGCCAGAGGCTGGGTTTGAGTGGTCGATAAGATACATTCTTTTTCAAGCTGCTTTCGTGGGAGGCTATACGCTAATTCCGCTTCTATTGTACTTTTTTATTGGCAGGAACTCTTTAAGCCTCGCAGATAGCCGCCTAATAAACTTTTTTTCGGTGCTTCCACTAGCGTTTGTGATTTCGGCGGCGATAATTGTAGCATTTTACTTCCCTGACCAGCTTAGCGTAATGGGCATATTAGCAATACCGATTTTGCCTGTCAGTGGTGCACTGGAACACTTTTTTCTCATTGAAATACAATGGGCTATAATAATTATGTCGCCATTACCATCCTTAGCGATATGGGCAGGAATGCTTAGCCGAACTTGATTTCAGCGGTTATATCGTCCACAAAAATAAAACCCCCTCACCACAAAGACATAAAAATCTTTGCCCCGTGAGGGGGTTTTCAAATAATTACGCCGATTTCCAACGCTTGAGTGCTGGGATGCCTGCTCTGCATTGCTCCATTGCGTCCTCTTGTGAAAATCCGAAGTCTTTCACCATGAGGGCGGCCCCTGCTGCAATTTGCTCTTCAAGGGTCATGTTCGGATTAGTGAATGTGCCGTTGTCGTAGCAGAATTTGCAATAATCTACACTTTTATCGCCGCTCGTTTCTGTTCCGTACATTTCGTTTGTTTCGCCCATAGGCATTCCGCAGCTCTCACAAAACTTTTCTTGCATGATAATCTCTCCTTTTGAGGTTTAATCAGTGTGACGAATCACTATGCTCATCATAACAGACATAAGGTGACAGCTCTGCGTCATGTTTAAGACAAATATTTATTTTTTATTTTTTCTACACGTGCCAAAAGCTCATCCCGAATATATTGCGGCTCTTGAACCTCGATGGCGGTGCCATATGATAAAATATAGTCGTATATCCATTGACCCAACGCCGTTCGCAAAGTGAATGAGCCATCCTCGTTCGCCGTGATATCGCTTTCGGCGAACTCGTCATAAATGCGATACTTTGCATTTTGCGAAATAAAGAGCCTAACATTAACAAACTCAGGAGCGGGCGGCTCTTCTACCGATTTGAGCGGCGGAATTTCGTAGTCGTCACCATTAAAAGACTTGCCTAAAACCGAGATATTGTTGATTCGGGTAAATTTGAACACTCGATAATCATTTTCGATCAAGCAAAATGACTGAAGATACCACGCCTTTGATTTGAAAGACATTTTGAGTGGGTGCGCCTCGCGCCCTTTGGATTCACCGTATGGGCTTAGGTAATCGAACGACACGGCAAGTTCGTTAATGATGGCATGTTTGAGCAGTTCAAACTTTGCGTTATCCTTCTCGCTATGCCCCCAGCGCGAAAAATCGACCTCGATCCAATCTCTTGTAGGGTTGCCAAAAAAGCTCCGCAGACGCCCGAGCATCTGCTCGGTATCGACAAGTTCGGTTGCTGCCATGCTTTGAAGCGCGAATAGGATTTGCTTTTGCTCATCCTTTGAAACAAGAGCCTTGTTCAGCACGAAATTATCATGGATAAAAATGCCGCCGCCCTTGCCTTGCATTGTATATATCGGTATTCCGGCCGCGCCCAGCGCGTCAATATCACGCAAAATGGTTCGTTTAGAAACCTCAAAATGCGAGGCGAGTTCGTTAGCGGTTACGCGCTTTTTATTCATTAGTAGGTAGACGATCTCGAATAATCGGTTGATTTGCATACATACCTCGTTGGGTTTGTGGATGATAAGTAGCGCTTTGGTGTGGGGGCTGTATTGCGATGTTCGTGCATGTTATTCTAAAGGGACATTATCAATAGCGACAGCGGGCGAGCGTGGGCTGCGTCCCCCTAAAACAAACTCAACTGATTAGTTTCCGGCAGTCCCTCAAGCACCCCGGTCCGCTTCAAAAGCTCAATAACCGTCTTGGTCGCTTTTGTACGCTCTCTGAAATCATCCACCGTGAAAAATTCGCCGTCTTGCCTTGCATCCACAATGTTTTGAGCAACTGTTTCACCAAGTCCCGCAACCGCGCAAAGCGGCGGCATTAGCCCATCGTCTGTCACTAAAAACTTGGTTGCGTGAGCCTTGTACAAGCTCATGGGCACGAAATTCAACCCACGTGCATACATTTCATAGACAAGCTCCAGCATGTTTAGTGTTGATTTCTCTTTTGCCGCCAAATCGTTACCGAACGAGCGCAGGCGAGCCAGCTCGCGCTTGGCGGTTTCCTTGCCCCTACACATAATTTCATAGTCAAAATCATCATACTTTACGCTGAACGATGCGCCGTAGAAACTCATCGGATGATGCAACTTGAAATAGCCGATTCGCATGGTCATAAGCACATACGCGACTGCGTGGCTTTTGGGGAACATGTATTTAATCCGGTTGCATGAGTCTATATACCACGCAGGCACGTCATGCTCTTGCATCAGTGCTTCCTGCTCATCTTTTAGCCCCTTGCCCTTTCGCACATCCTCCGTTATTTGGAAAGCCTTTAGCCTCGGCAGACCTTTGGATATCAAATAAACCATGATATCATCACGGGTTGAGATAACTTTCTCGAGCGTGCATGTACCGTCTTTTATGAGCAGCTGCGCGTTGTTCAGCCACACATCCGTGCCGTGCGAAAGCCCCGAAATCCGCACTAAATCGGAGAACGAGGTGGGTTTTGCTTCCGTAAGCATCTGCTGAACGAAGCCTGTGCCAAATTCTGGCAGCCCTAAAGTTCCGGTCTTAACGCCAAGCTCAGCCGCGGTGATACCGAGCGGCTCAGGCGAGGTATATAAGGCGATAACGTCCTTGTCGCTTGGGTCAACGTTTTGTGGATTGATTCCTGTGTTGTCATGGAGATATCTTATAATCGTCGGAACGTCGTGCCCTAGTAGGTCTAGCTTTAGTAGCCGCCCACTTATCGAGCGATAATCAAAATGCGTCGTCACGACCGAGCTTTTCATATCATTTGCAGGACGTTGAATCGGACAAAAATCGTATATTTGCTTGCCCCGCGGCACGACCATAAGTCCGCCCGGATGCTGCCCGGTAGTCTTTTTCACGCCGGTGATGCCTTTTTTGATTCGGTTAATCTCAGCACCCCTCGCGCGTAATTGCCGCTCTTCCATATAATTTTTGACATAGCCAAAGGCGGTTTTGTCCGCAACCGTTGAAATTGTGCCTGCTTTAAAGATGTATTCTTTACCAAACAACTCTTCCGCATACTCATGCGAGCGCGATTGATACTCGCCGGAGAAGTTCAGGTCAATATCCGGCTCTTTGTCGCCTTCAAAGCCTAGGAAGGTTTCAAACGGAATATCATGCCCCTCCTTTTGGAGCGGCGTGGCGCAATTCGGGCAATCTCTATCGTCCATATCGCAGCCGGAGTTGCCGGGCCTTGTTCGTTTGTACTCTAAAATCAGCTCCGAGTCAAAATCGGAGAACCTGCAATTGCCGCAAACGTAATGCGGCGGAAGTGGATTAACTTCAGTTATCCCACTCATGGTTGCTGCAAACGATGAGCCGACAGAGCCGCGCGAGCCTACCAAATAGCCGTCTTGCTTGCTCTTTAGCACCAGCTTTTGCGCGATAATATACATGACCGCGAAGCCGTTTGAGATAATCGAATCGAGCTCGCGATTAAGCCGCTCTGAAACCGCCACCGGCAGTTCATCACCATAGATAGAACGCGCGCGCTCCTCGCACATACGCCTAAGCTCCTCATCCGAGCCTTCAATGACAGGCGGAAAAGTGCCGTCGGGAATCGGCTTTACTTCATCACACATATCAGCAATCAAATTCGTGTTTGTTACAACGACTTCATGCGCCAAATCAGCGCCTAGATACTCAAATTCACGCAGCATCTCCTCAGTCGTCCTGAAATAGAGCGGAGCTTGTGAATCAGCGTCACTAAAGCCGCTGCCTGCCATGATAATTCGGCGATAAACCTCATCCTCCGGCTCCAAAAAATGCACATCACAAGTAGCCACGACGGGCTTTTTAAACTCATGCCCCAGCTCAACAATATTCCTGTTTATGTCCATGAGTGCTTCGCGCGAGCTTACGCGCTCCTCGCGCAGAAGGAACTCATTATTATCAATCGGTTGAATCTCAAAATAATCATAAAAACTCGCCAGCGACTCGATATGGCTAATCGGCGCATCGTTTAATATTGCCTGATAAAGCTCTCCTGCCTCGCAAGCCGTGCCTATCATTAGCCCGTTCGCATGTTTCATATACTCGCTTTTTGGAATGCGCGGCCGCCTATGGAAATAGTCAATATGCGCCTTTGAAACAAGCTCATAAAGATTATGAAGCCCTTCCTGCGTGCGAACCAAAATAACCGCGTGGTTGCTCTTTAGCTTTGCCTTGTCAATGGCGGAGCTGCCAAGCGCGTTTATTTCGTCCAGCGACAGTTCCACGCCGTTTGCGCCCTTCAATCGCTTTATACTTTCAAGCAAAATCTCCGCGCAGGCCTTTGCATCGTCGAGCGCGCGGTGATGGTTTTTCAGTTCAATATTTAGATGCTCGGCGACCAAGTTCAGTTTATGGCTCTTTAGCTCAGGATAAAGCGCACGACTAAGCTCGACCGTGTCAAGCAGCGTGTTTTTAAGCGATTTATCATAGAGCCGCTTCGCCCAAACCGCGATAAAACCGGCATCAAAACTCATGCTATGCGCAACTAAAACCGCATCGCCAGCAAAATCGAGAAACTTATCCAAAACCTCGTCTATTTTCGGCTTACCCCTAAGCATTTCATCAGTGATACCCGTGAGCGAAACAATTTTTTGCGGCAATGCCATTTTGGGGTCTATGAGTGCCGAAAACTCGTCAACAATAACACCTTCGCGAACTTTCACAGCAGCGATTTCGATTATATTATCCACATCTTTATTAAGCCCGGTCGTTTCAATATCAAAAACGACGAACTCAGCCGCGGTCGTTTGCCCTTTGGTATATTTACAAATCGCGCCCATGTCGTCAATCAAATACGCCTCAACGCCGTAAATTACCTTCACGCCATGCTTTTTGGCGGCTTCGTAACTCTCAGGATACGCCTGCAAAACGCCGTGGTCGGTTATCGCGATTGCTTTATGCCCCCAACTCGCAGCGCGTTTTATATAATCGCTCGCCGAATTTGTCGCGTCCATATCGCTCATACGCGTGTGCAGATGCAGCTCAACTCGCTTCTCTGGCGCGTTGTCTAGGCGCTTTGAAGCGGCTTCGGCTTCCATCTTCGCAATTTCTGTGACCATTAGAACCGTTTCTTTAGCAAAGTCGTCATAAGTAACCGTGCCTTTAACGCTGAGATTGCTGCCAGCGCTAAGCACCGGCGCGATATCAGCCGCAAACGTATCTTTTTCGGTGAAAAACTTACAAGTAATTGAACTATGCCCATCAGTTATGTCAAACGCGACGATTAAACTGCCGTTTTTTGTTTCGCGCGTCGTGACTTCAAACACATTGCCTCCGATTATTATTGTATCTTGGTTGAACAGCTCTTCATTGAGCTTTGTGTCAATCACATGCGGCTCGTCCAGCACGATTTTGCCCTTTTTGCGGCGTTTGCCGCCGGTGGGATAGGCAGGTTTGCCGTTCGGTTGTTTTTGAGATGGTTTTGGGCGAGATGTAGGTGGGTTGGGGGGTGGGTCAGGATTTGGCTCTGTGTAAGCTTTTGCTTGAGGTTCTGTAGGTAGTAACACATCCTCGGCCTCAGCAAGTGGCAAATCCACATCATAAAAATCGACCACATAACTCAAACCCCATCTATCAAGCATAATCCCCGCAATAGTTTTCGCAAGCCCTTTTTCGCGCAGCAAAAAAGAGCCTTTTGCGCGAATCCCAATGTTGACCACACCACTCGAACAAGCCACTTCGGCACCCACCAGGAAAAAGCCCAGCGAGGGCTGCTCGTCCGATATTTCTTTGGCGACTGATGACCAGTTGTCCAAAAAAAGCCGGTCCAAATCGACAGCCTCGACGGACTCTTCCGGCTCCTGCAATATTCTCTGGCGGACATCCACACTAACTGACACATGGCTAAACCCATCCAGCTCCGCAAGAAGCCGCCGCTCAAGCTCCGTAATTGACTCATCATCAATCGCCTCATCTGAGGATAAACAAACTAAAAGCGACTGTTTTTCCTTGTTCGCCTTCAGGCTCTCTATGTAAGTCGGCTCAAAAACTGCCCGAATATTTTCAGCTAAGTTGACGCGCAAAAAAGCGTCGTTGAAGGTTTTTTTCATGTTTTGCTCCTTGGTGGGTTTAATGGTTGAGGCGAATGGGACTTAAGATGTTATTTATAAAGGGCGGAAATACCGCGACTGTATTCATTAGTTAAATATCATAGTTGCTGCTTATTAAAAGATTGAATAACTTTGTCAACATAACTACCGAATACAGAAACTTGCAAATCCGACCATTCTTCAAAGTCCAACACAGGCGGCACATTAATGCCATATTTCCAGTCATCGTCAAACCCTACTAATTTTAACTGGCGTGTATCTTCATAGGGCTTGGGGATTGTAAATAGCCAATTTGCTATCGGATAATTGACAACTCTTTCATATTCTTTTAGCCCACCCTCTTTACCAGTACCGCCGTGTGATATTACCCCTGTTGGAATACCGATTATTTCTGGTTGATAGGAATTATCATTTACCCAAGGGTTGAACCAAATAGATTCCATTTTTTCCATAACCATGCACAACTTGGCGGGAATTGGGGCATAGTGCGGAGAAATGATAAAGAGAACATTACAGCTAAGTATCTCTTCATAAATTTTATTAAACGCATCGTCAATCACGCAACGACTGTCATTCAAACATTTCACGCAGTTGATGCAAGGATTAATTGTATATTTTTTTAGTTCAAGAATGGAGCAATTAGCCTGTGGTGTTTTCTTTTTAACTTCGTCAACAATGCGCTGACAAATGATGAAAGACGATGTTTCTTTTATGCCTTCCTTGAAATTGTTTGATGCAGATACACACAACACTTTCATTGAATACCCTCCTATGAAAATATAAATTGCACGTACCAAGCTCGGGGTGGTACATAAGTGCGCTCGTTGGACTTTTATGCTATGGCAGCTTTTCAGCCAGTTAGTGGCGTTATTTACACCCTTCACAGCACACATCCTACCCATTACTTAAATCATAACAAACGCGCGCTAGCTTTCTAAGAGCCTGATTCGCAAGGCTCGTGTCCGTCTGCATCGACGCGAACACAAATATAAATGGCCGCTCGCCATAAACTATGCCAGCATCATGTGTAACGCCGCTGACCTCGCCGGTTTTGTTAGCAACTTCCACGCCTGCCGGTAAGCTGTCGGGTATTTTGTGGCAAATTTGCTGCGCCTTTAGTATGCTAATCATCTCATCGGAGGCGGCTCTGTCGATAAAAGTACCATTGTATAACCCCTCTAATAGCCCACCGATTTCTTTCGGCGCGAAATAGTTTTGTATGCCGCGTTCGGCGGCTTCCATGTCGTAGAGTTCACGACCGACTTCGGTCTTTTGCAGGCCCATTTCCATAAAGCTTTGTTTCAACCGCTCAACACCTACATGCTTGATGAGTATGTTTGTCGCGGTGTTGTCACTTATAGTAATCATGAGCTTGACGAGCGAGCCAAGCGACAAGCTTATGTCCTCATCAATCGAAGCGATCGCGCCGCACCCGCCGACTTTTTTAAAATTTTTCATTTCGAGCAAATCGCTAAGCGACATTTCGCTCGAATCCGCGCGTTTATATACATCCATCATAATCGGCAGTTTTATCACGCTCGCCGCCGTGAATGCTACGTCATCGTTATAACAAATTTCCTTGCCACTCGTCAAATCCTTGTAATAAAGCCCGATTGTGCCGGGCAGCTCATTCAAAATATCATGTATCTTGTCCATATGCAAACCTCCAATTGTGTAGTATGAAATCCGTAGCGCGCCCGTTGGGTGATACCCGTTGGGTGATACCCGTTGGGTGATACCCGTTGAGTGTCACTCAAAAAACATGTAAGAATTTCATTGATTCACTAATTGAATTTTGCCACAAAGACTTGGCGAAATTTAATTAGTGAATCAATCCATGTGAAAAATGGTAGAAAATCAGCCGAAAATATGCCTCCAATAACTCATGTCCGTGCTACCTAGTCTATTACCACAAACGCCATTGCTACGCCGCCGGAATGTGACAGGCTCACCGAAACCTTGTGCGCACCCATCTCTCGGAATCGCTCAAACGCCGCCTCGTGCAAAACCACATACGGCGCGCCGTTTACGCTCAGCAAAACCTCAATATCGCGCGCGGATATATCACCAAATCCAGTCCCGAACGCCTTAACGACCGCCTCTTTAGCACAAAAATTAGCCGCGGCGACGCTTGCGCCTGATACTCCGCGACTTTCAATGATGTCTATCTCTTTCTGCGTAAAATATCGCTCAAGAAAGCCCACCTGTCCAATGGACTCTTCAATCCGCGCAATCTCGATTATGTCACAACCTATGCCCAGTACCATTTCTACCTCCACAAAAGAGGGGCGGCCGCAAAGCTTGCGCCACCCCATAAAACTTTGCCGAAACCTACTTCTTATTATAAGCCTTTAACGCTTCCGCTAAGATATGCATTGCTTTCACAAGCTTATCTTCGCTAAGTACATATGAAATACGAATCTCATCAATGCCAAGACCCGGCGTCGCGTAGAACCCTTCGCCCGGCGCAACCATTACAGTTTCACCATCAATGTCGAAATCAGTAAGCATCCATTTAGCAAATTCTTCCGCATTATCAACCGGCAATTTTGCCATGATGTAAAACGCGCCTGTCGGCTTTTCGCAAACAACATTTTCAATCGAGCTGAGCGCTTTGTAAACAACATCGCGACGTTTTTGATACTCTTCAACCACATCTTCCATATACTTTGCAGGAACATTAGCAAGAGCCGCAGCGCCTACCTGCTCAATAGTCGCAACGCAAAGTCTGCCCTGGCAAAGCTTCATAACATTCGCCATAACTTCCTTATTTTTACTCGCGATACAACCGATTCTCGCGCCGCACGCGCTATAACGCTTAGAAATCGAGTCAGTGATAATAACTCTGTCCTCGATGCCCGAAATTTGCGAGAAGCTCGTAAATTTAAGCCCATCATAGACCATCTCTTTATAAACCTCATCAGAAATGATGAAAAGATTGTGTTTGAGTGCTAACTGCTTAACTTTCTCCATATCGTCCATGTCGTAAACCGCGCCTGTCGGATTGCCCGGATTCGATAACATGATTGCTTTAGTTTTTGCGTTAATCTTGCTTTCAAACACTTCGATAGACGGCAATTTGAACCCGTCCGCCGCACTCGTTGGCACAGGCACTACTTTCGCGCCCGCCGACTGCGAAAAGCTATTATAATTCGTATAGAACGGCTCAGGAACTAAAACTTCATCACCATGATCACAAACAGCTACAAATGCGAAGAAAAGTGCCTCGCTGCCGCCGTTAGTAATCAAAATTTCGCTCTTTTCAAAATCCATACCGAGCGATTTATAATAGTTTGAGAAGCTCTCAATCGTCTCAGGCAACCCTTGCGAAAAAGCATATTCGAGCACCTTTTCATCAAAATTTCTAACCGCGTCAAAAAACTCTTTCGGTGTTTCAATATCGGGCTGACCGATGTTTAGGTGGAACACTTTTTTGCCCTGTTTTTTAGCGGTTTCCGCAAAAGGAACCAGCTTACGAATCGGTGAAAATTGCATTTCTTCTACTCTGTTAGATACTTTCATGTTTGTCCCTCCGTCTCAAAAGATGTATTATCATCAACATTATAAACCAAACTTGCCCTATCAGCAAGACATTTTCCTAATTTCTAAACAGCCCCAGCGGGCTCTGCTTTTTCTTATCCTCTTTTATGTCAACTTTGCTATCTAAAAACTCCCAAAACTGCTCATGTTCGCCCGTTTTGAAAGCATTAATGTCGTCTTTAACCATTACATCCGGCGCATCCTTGACTATGAGAAACAAGCACGTGCGCCCATAAAGCACATTTTTAACATCTTCGTATTTGTATGCTCTGCCGTTCACTTCAAATCCATCTTCGTAAAAAAACGTTCTAAAGCCCGCCAAGTCGTCCTTGTTTTTGCGCTCAAACTTACGCACAAGCGCGTTAAACTGCACAATTTTAATCACACGGCTCACAAGTGATATCGCGATAATCAAAAGTATGCCAAATATAAGATGAACTATCGTCGATTCCAGGAGCGTTGTGAGCGAATGCACAAACACCCATGCCGCGATTATCAATGCCACCACCGAAATAGTACCCAAAACAATCAAGCCCGAACGCTCAGGCAGATGCTGTTGCGCTACGTATTCGCGAATGTCTTCTTCATTCGGTACAAACTCATTTTCAAATAAAATCTGAGTATTCATATGTTTTCAAGTCCTTTTTTCTCATTTTATAAAGAGCGGCCTACCCGCCAAGCAGGTAGGCCGCTTCATAGCTAATTAGCCTTAAACTGTCACAAACAGCGATAACACGAACACCGCGACCATCGCCGCAATACTTCCTATACCCGTACCACCCGATACGTTGAAGAAACCTTCCTTCATGCTAAGGTTAGCCGAACGAACAACTACCCAGAAATGGCTCGCATTTACGTGGTAGAAGAATGACGCGCCCGCAGTAAGAGAGAGAGCTACGATAACAGGGTGAAGCCCAAGGTGAGGCATAAGAGGTAACATAATCATAGAACCTGTTACCAAAGAAACTGTAGCCGAACCGTTTGATAAAACCAAAAGCAATGTAACAAGGAACGGAATAAATACCGTTGGAAGCCCTGTAGCCGCAATCGTGTGACCCATGAACTCGCCTACTTGAGATTCTCTAAGGATAAATCCGTAAGAGCCAGCAGTACCAGTTGCCAAGATGATGAAAGCAGATGTATCAACAGATTTATTGAACCATTTACCGATTTGCTCAAGCGTTGTAGTCTTTCTATCAAGGAAGAAGCACATAACAACGCCGATACCTAATGCCATAATTGGATGACCGAAGAATGCCATAAAAGGAAGTAGTCCCTCAAGTGCGTGTCCGTATCCTGCATTAACCGCATCAACGATAGGTAATCTACCGAAAGAGTTCAAGCAAATCAAAAGGATAGGCACAAGTAAACAAGCAAATGTCATAGGAGCACTTGGAAGCGGTTTGTCAGACTTAATAGCAAAGTCGCCGCTCATAACTTCTTCGATACCTTCAACTTCCGCCGGATTCGGGAATCTCTTAGTACAAATCGGAGATGCACACCATACCCAAGCAGCAAGAGTGTATGTAAGAGCAACAATCGCACCAAGAGCGATCATTAAACCAAGGTCAACGCCTAATGTACCTGCTGCCGCAAGCGGACCAGGTGTTGGAGGTATTATTGTATGTGAAGCCATAATACCCGCATTCAAAGCACCTAATGAAGCGATAAGAGGGATACCCGCACGTGCAGAAACCGTCCTAGCAACAGGTGCCATAATAACGATAGCAGTATCACTAAAAACTGGAATAGCAACTAAGTAGCCCGAAAGTGCCATCGCAAGAGATGCACGCTTTTGACCAACCCATTTAAGAACAGTGTTAGCAAGAACCAAAGCGCCGCCTGTTTGCTCTAAGATAACGCCGATTGTTGTACCTAAAAGGATAACGATACCAATGTTACCGATTGTGTTACCAAAGCCTGTGATAACCGTTTGAATAACGCCCGGCTGTACGCGACCAAGCGGCACGCCCGCAGCATCAACTAACGGAGTGTTGTCAAGCGGTAAACCAAACGCGATACCGGCACCAATTGCACCAACGAGCATCGCATAAACAGGGTTAATTTTCACTTTTGTGATTAAGAGTATGATAGCTACCAAACTGATAACCATTACGATTACCGAACTAAAATCACCTACTATAGGTTGCATAATATTCCTCCTCTATCTCTTTGGATAGTAATAAAAACATTCTTTGCTTACAATATTGGTAAAATTATATCGGGTTTTCTGTCCCCTTTTCCTCCCCTCATCGTTATAACGCAAAACTCTTGCGCCAAAACGTTGCGATTGTCCGATTTAACAAAATTTTCCGCAAAAATATGAATTTTCTATAAAATTTCTACAAAAAAATCTGCCAAAATCTTACTAATTGCTATCATATTACATGATTGTCTAAAAAATGTCAAGATGTATTCCTTTTTTGGGAGTGACAAAGATTATGCAATGCATATAAATCATTTATACACTCCCAAGTGAGAATTTTTTGGTTGGAATTAATCCTATCGCCTAGTATTTCACAATGCCTCGAAAATCATCTCTAGCTATCAGCCAATCTCCTCTTCAATCCCTCAAGCTCCTCATATAATTCATTCGGAACAGTGCCCTCAAACATATCATAGAAAACCTCAATATCGCGTGCTTCCTTCTCCCATAAATCCTTATCCAAAGAAAGTAGAAACTCCAAATCTTTTTTGTCCAAATCAATTCCATTTACATCAATATCATCCGCATTCGGCATAAGACCGATAAATGTTTCGTCTCTTTTCGCATCGCCGTAAACACAATCAAGTATGTATTGCAAAATGCGCGTGTTTTCACCGTATCCCGGCCAGATGAACCTGTTGTTTTCATCCGTCCTGAACCAGTTGACGTTGAAAATAAGCGGCGCTTTGTCGCCCAAAGACTTGCCCATCTCGAGCCAATGATTGAAATAATCACCCATATTGTAGCCGCAGAAAGGCAGCATTGCCATCGGGTCTCTTCTTACTTTGCCAATCTCACCAGCGGCGGCGGCGGTCGTTTCACTCGCCATAATCGAACCTATGAAAACGCCATGTTGCCAATCTCTTGCGCCGTATACCAAAGGCGCGGTTTTGGCTCTCCTGCCGCCAAAAATGATGGCAGAAATCGGTACGCCGTTTGGGTTGTCGAACTCGTCACTGATGCAAGGGCAATTCCTCGCAGACGCTGTGAAACGGCTGTTTGGATGCGCGCCTTTTTCGCCTGAGCTCGCGTCCCATTTCTCGCCCTTCCAATTAAGTGCGTTTGTCGGCGGATTATTATCAAGCTTTTCCCACCAAACAGTATTGTCGTCAAGATTATGTACAACGTTTGTGAATATTGTATCTTTTTGGGTCGCTGCAAGGCCGTTCGGGTTTCTTGCCTCGCTTGTGCCGGGAGCTACGCCAAAGAAGCCGCTCTCCGGGTTAATCGCCCATAATCTTCCGTCCTCGCCTTTTCTGAGCCACGCTATATCATCGCCAACCGTCCAAAATTTATAGCCATTTTGTTCATAGTATTCATTCGGTTTAAGCATCGCAAGATTTGTTTTGCCACAAGCCGAGGGGAACGCTGCTGCTACGTATTTCGTTTCGCCTTTCGGGTTCTCGATACCTAAAATAAGCATATGCTCCGCGAGCCAGCCCTCACGCTTGCCTTGCGTGCTTGCGATACGAAGCGCGAAGCATTTTTTACCCAAAAGCGCGTTGCCGCCATAGCCCGAGTTGACCGACCAGATAGCGTTATCATCAGGGAAATGGCAAATGTATCTATGTTCAGGGTCAAGACTGGCGATTGAGTGAAGACCCCTTACAAAGTCGTTTGACTCGCCAAGCGTATCGAGTGCCTTTTGCCCAATCCTCGTCATTATCGCCATGTTAAGTACAACATACGCTGAATCCGTAAGCTCTATTCCTACTTTCGCAAACTTTGAACCGACCGGCCCCATGCTAAAAGGAATTACATACATCGTGCGCCCTTTCATTGAGCCTTTGAACAAGCCCTTCATCATTGTATAGGCTTCATTTTTCTCCATCCAATTATTTGTAGGCCCCGCATCTTTTTCGTCCGTAGTGCAGATAAGCGTGCGTTCCTCAACGCGCGCCACATCACGAACATCCGAACGATGCAAATAGCAGCCCGGTAATTTTTCTTGGTTAAGCTTAATAAGTTCGCCGCTTTCGCACGCTAATTGACGCAAACTTTCAAGCTGGCTTTCTTCTCCTGTTATCCAAACAACCGCAGCAGGTTCACAAAGAGTTGTCATTTCTTCTATAAAACTCAAAACGCGTTGATTTTTGGTCATGAAAAATCCTCCTAAATGTTATGTATAAAACACAACTGAAGTCTACTCCTAAACTGGTCAAATGTCAACGATTGTTAAGCTTGTAACTATCTTTTATTGTTAAAAAATAGGCAAGGTTGGGCGTCTTTTACAAACGCGCATATTTATGTTATATGCGCATATTAGAGAACGCTTCAGCGTTCTTCCTTTGATTGCGCAGCAGTACATTGGCAGAAAGCCGACCGCATTAAAATTGTTGAGAGATCTTTTGCAAAAGTGGTTTTCTTTTGCAAAAGTCGAGCCAAAAGCTGAAAATCATGTTATACTAGCACCAAAAGAAAGGGGGCATCCATGCGCGAACTAATCTCTAGTAAAAAACTCTTCATATTTGATATCGACGGCACAATCTCTTTGGACAATCGCCTTTTTGCGCGCACGAAAGACGTTTTTGAGAAGCTTTTTTCACAGGGCAAATTTATTTATCTCGCGACTAATAATTCCTCTAAGCTGCCGAGCCATTATTTAGGCAACCTCGCGCGCGCCGGGCTTGACACGGAGAATATTCGCCTGATAAGCTCGCTTGATCTGGCTCTTGATTACCTGAGCGAGAGCGGCATGAAGCGGATTTATCCTGTCGCTAACGAGGCAATTTTGAGTTATATCCAGAGCAATGGTTTTGTCGTCGATGACGCTAAACCAACGGCGATTTTGCTCACATACGACACCGAGTTAAACTACCAAAAACTCTTGAAAATAACCGAGCTGCTGCATAAAAAAACTCCGTATTTTGCGACGCATACGGATTTTCTATGCCCGACCGATTTGGGTTATTATGTGCCTGATATCGGTTCTTTCATGGCTCTTATCGAGGCCGCGACCGGGAAAATGCCTGACAAAACATTTGGCAAGCCGGAGAGTTATTGCATTGATAAAGCACTTACAGAAACGGGGTTGACTAAAGCAGACGCAATCGTTTTCGGCGACCGGCTTTACACCGATATTGAGCTTGCCAAGCGCGCAGGCGTAACAAGCGTGCTGGTCCTTAGCGGCGAAACGACTGCTGAGATGTACCTAAATTTTGCCACCAAAGCCGATATTGTTATAAGCAGTATCGACGAGCTTTATGAGTATTTATAGAGGAGTTAGAAATGCAAGTTAAACGTACATTGGTACTTATCGCAGGTTTTATCGCGCTGGGGCTTGGCACTTTGGGCATGGTCTTGCCGCTTTTGCCCACGACGCCTTTTGTTTTACTGGCAGCAACTTGCTTCTCCTATAGCAGCGATAGGTTTTACAACTGGGTTAAACAAAACCGCATTTTCGGTCCGTATATCGAGAATTACCGCGAAAAACGTGGGCTAACAATTGCATTTAAAGCGCGAACGATTATAATTTTATGGGTATCGCTTGCGATTTCTATGTTCTTGCTGAGGGAAGTTTGGATATATGCGCTTTTGTGCGTTATTGGGGTATGTGTTACGGCGCATGTGTTGCTGATTAAGACGCGGAAAGAATAGTTTCTTTTAAAAAATCAAGCAAAAAAGCCAAAAGTATGTTATACTATACGCATGTTAAAAAACGCTTCAGCGTTCTTTCCTTGATTGCGCAGCGAGCATCGGCAAGAAAGCCGACCGCACGTCATGAAATTGTGCAATGTTCTTATGCGCAATTTCAGTGCGGCTTTTGCCGTAGGCAAAAGTGCTGTGAGACCTTTTGTGAAAGTGTTTTTCTTTTACAAAAGTCGAGCCAAAAGCTACAAATAATGTTATACTACAATTATGGAACTTTCGACAAAAAACACTAAGGAGGTAACAAAATGCAATATCGTAAATTTGGCAATAATGGCTATGATGTGTCGCTACTGGGTTTAGGTTGTATGAGATTGCCGCGAAAAGCCGGAGATTCTCCTGACAGCGCACCGGTTGATAGGGAAAAAGCGTATGAGCTTATCCGCTACGCTGCTGAGAATGGTGTAAATTATTTTGACACGGCGTTTGTTTATCACAAACAAACATCGGAGGAAGTTTTGGGCGAGGCGCTCGAGGGTGAGCTTCGTAAAAAAGTTAAAATTGCCACAAAATTACCTCTTCGCCTTATGGAAAAGGATGAGGATATTCGTAAGAACTTAGAGCTTTCACTTAAAAAGCTTAGGACGGACTATTTAGATGTCTTTTTAGTACATATGCTTACAGACGGCACATGGGACGAAATTAAACGCAGAAAAATTTGCGAGCAGTTCTTCAAGCTTAAAGAAGAAGGGCTCGTGAAGGCGGTCGGTTTCTCAATCCACGGCACCTATAATTTGTTCAGCGAAGCTCTTAACTATCAGCCTTGGGATATGTGTCTTTTGCAGCAAAACTTGCTCGATGTTGACTATGAAGTTACGGAGCAAGCCATATATGACGCAGGCGAAAAAGGCGTGGGGCTTGTAATTATGGAGCCTTTACGCGGCGGCGGCCTTGCAAGTGCGCCAAAGCGCGTTAAAGAAGTGTATGATTCTTATGATAAAGACAGAAAGCCTGTCGAGTGGGCTTTTAGGCACGTGGCAAATTACCCGCAAGTAAACTCTATTATAAGCGGTATGACTACTATGGAGCAGCTTAAAGAAAACATCGAGATTTTCAGCAAGCCGGACATGACGCCAAACTGCTTAAATGACAAAGAAAAAGCGACCATAGCCGCCGCTCGTGACGCGTACAGGTCAATTGTCAGCATACCTTGCACAAGCTGCGACTATTGTATGCCTTGCCCGCAAGGTGTAGGCATTCCTGCGTGTTTCGAGAAATATAATGAAGGAATGATGTTTGAAAAATTCGACCAATCAAGAAGAGTGTACATGTTTATGACAAACGGCGGTCGCTCGGCTGATAAATGCACAGGCTGCGGACTTTGTGAGCCTAAATGCCCACAAAAGATTGAGATTGTTAAACAGCTCAAAGTGGCGCACGAAGCACTTAAAGGCTGGGTTGAGTAGTGTTGTGATGTGAGATATACTTTATGATGAAAAAGGCGACCTTTTAGGGTCGCCTCTTTTTGTTTGTCGAAAGTAGTGGTGTATAGATTTGTGCGGCGAGCGTGTAGGCGAACATTGCCCCACCTAACTATATAAAGTTATAAGCCATCTATCACAAGAAAATTCCCCTCCTTTGGAGGGGTTTGCCCGAAGGAGGGGGGGTGGTTAAAGTCTAGACGAAGCTAACCCTAATCCCTCGCTTTTTTCCTAAGCTTATGATAGTTAAACGTGCCAATAATACCGCCAAAGTACGCTCCAAGAAATACTATAACCATCGCAACGTTGCCCACGCCCATCTCTGGGTTACCTATCCGCATTGAAACTTGCGAAAAGATATAGTAAACCAACAGAACAATCGCAGCGATACGGCTTTTAATCGTAACAAGCAGCACACCGAGAATAAATATGAACGCGACATCAATAATCGCGAATACATTCATACCGGGAAGGACTTCGTGCCAAATTGAAACGACTGCAACTATAAACGTCAAAACAGCTGAGAAAAACGCCGCGCAATATGCCGCTTTTATTTGGCTCATCGCTTGCTCCATTGGCGTTTTTGCAGGCACTTCTTTCTTTTCTTTCTTTTTGAACATACTAATTTCTCCTATTTACATTTGCTCAATATTTTCGCCGATCTTTTTCATCATATACTCATAACTGCCATCAGCATGTGGCAGGAGGCAAGGTGTGCAATCTTTGATGCTTTCGCCGACTACTTTGAAATTACCGCCGCATTTATCGCCCAAAAAATAGAGTGGGCAATAGCAAAACATGCAGTTGAAGCTTTCCTCGCTGACATCCGTATGGCATGGAAAAAATGCGCAGGATGTGTTTTTGAAGTATTTATAACTGTTAGGCTTGGTCATTGGGTTTCCTCCGTTTGGTAATTTAGTTGTGTGGTGTGGATTCAATATCCGCGCTGGGTGTCGTAGGTGCCGGGTAATTGTCTGGGCATTCGGTATTTTCGGGGCGCCACCCCTCAAAAGCATAACCTACAAACCCTTCAGGCGACAACTCATCCAAAAACTCTTTCAGCCCACCAACCCATTCGTCTCTACTATTAACATCATAGTACGCATCCGAATCCGCATACCAAATTACACCATTGCAGTGCTCTGCTAAGTACAGCGCAAAGATAAATGCCAGGGGAATCTCAAGCGAATCGCCGGGCGATATGCGCAGCGTTATAGCATGGCTGCATTTTTTCATTGCAGCATCAAGTTCGGGGCTTGCAATATATATTTCGTGGTTATTTGGCGCAAATTTTTCTTTAAACCAAGCTAATATCCCGCCTGGCTTATCTGCATGGCTTTTTACGACAGATAGTTCTTGTTCATAATCATAAGCCTCGACATAAAACTCGAAGCCGGACAAAAAAGTTCGATCCCTTAAAAACTCAGGCGCAGACATGGCAATTTTTAACGGTACAAAGCCGGAATGCGTTTCAAAATCGACCTCCGGATGAATTTGGGCGTCGATTTCAAATTCACCTATGTATCTTTCGCTATCCGCCGCGGAGATGTTTTTGACATCATCCACATACACGATTATCTCAATTGCCATCTGCAAACCTCCAATAATCCTCTAAATAATCCCTACTCCGGCATCAAACAAATCCACGTTTTGCCGCGTGTGATTCGCATTGGCTCGCCGTCTTCAAATGTCCATACTGTTGGCGATGTCGCGCTTTCTCTTGACCAAAGCACGGGGATTGCCACGCCCATTGTGTGCAGCGTGCCGCGTCCTTCGCCTACGAGTGTTACATCACGCCGTCCGACGCCGTCCATTACGCGCATTCTTGCGTATTTTATGATAACATTCTCAACAGCCAATTGCTGGCCGGTGTATTCGTCTACGTGCGGATTGCCATTTTGGGTTCTCAAATACACGTTCGCGCCCTCTATGAAGTTGAAACGTCCTACTTTGCCCGGCGCGAAAGCCGCGACTACTTCATACACTTCTTCGCCTTCGATTTCATCATCAGCGTCAAAAAACTCAAAAGGTGCTGCAAATGCTTCACCTAATTCACGGCGAAAACCTCTTTCTTCAAGCACCTGGTTAAGCCCTGATGAGCGGATGAAAGACGAATGCTCCATAGCCCTTGCTCCGCCTGTTTCACGAGAGTTGTCCCTGAAAAAAGCGGCTGAAACATGCATCCCATCAACGCTGTCGGCACGCAGGTTGCTTATGGCAGAATAACCCTGCGGGGAGCCTCCATGATGAACCAAAACCGCATCATGCGAGAGTGCGAAATCCAAATAATTATGGCGCGTACTTCTTACCGGGCCGATTTTCTCGGCATTAAATGTCGTAAATATAGCAACCAAGCGCGTGGTTGCGCCTTCCGCCAATGTTTCATAAATCATATCAGCCTGAGACAAGCCGCTCTGAGGAAGAGCCGCCACGATATTGTCAATAACAACCGCGATTGGGCGGAGCGTGGCATACTCCTCATCAATAAAATGCCCGGTGAGCGGATTCATTGCAAGACCTGTTAAATCAGGTCCGGGATCCGGCTCCGGTTCAGGTTCAGGCTCCGGCTCGGGCTCCGGTTCAGGGGGGAGTTCTACTACAACTTCTTCTGGTTCGGGTTCGTAGATTTCGGGCGCGTTTTGGCAGCCTGAAAAAAACAACGCTAAAGCTATAAGTAATAATATTTTTTTCATTGGGAAATACCTCCATGGCTTCTATTGATTCACCAATTAAACCTTGCCAAAGGTCTACACCGCTAAAAGCCGCAGCAGACCAACTGATTTGCGTGGTATTTTGTCTTGTATGCGCAAAGATTTGATAAAGTTTATTTGCTGGAGCAATATCTTAATTTTAACGGAGTTGAGAGGAAAAATCAATACGCACAATAAAAACTTCATTTAGATAAGTTCTCCTAAGGACCTCGAATGGGGCTTGTGTTGACACCAAAGATATTTGTTCGTATAATTAATGTAGATTTGCCGAAAGGGAGGATACATCTGTACATATGTAGTTCGTGCACAAGCGTAGTTGATGGTCATAGGTTTTGCGCAAATTGCGGAACGCCGAATGCAAACTTTAGCACGCAACAAACAGGGCAACCATAGGAACATGGTCAGCATCCACCACAAGGTCAAGTTCAAACGCCGCCACCAAATGGCTATGGGCAATATCAAGGTTATGGGCAGCCGTATGGTTATGAGCCGCAACAATATAGACAACATCCACCATATACACCGCGAGAAGATGATGAGTGGAAAAAATTTGCGATAAGCGCGCTTGTTTGTGGTATTGTGGCAATGGTGCTGCCTATTCCGGTGCTCGATTTGATAGCAGGCATTGCGGCAATCATTCTTGTTGTTAAATCACACAAGCTGGGCGGAAATGGCGGCCTTCATATCACGGCGATTGTGCTTGCGGTAATCGGAACAGTTCTCGCGTTGGGCTATACTATGACAATGCTATTCATTCTTCCGTTCCTTGGCAGAGCTTTTGGGGTGATGTTCTAATATAGCGATGCATACTCGTCTGCAAATATTGTCAAGTATTTTTATTGACAATCGCTCCCGGTTGTGGTAATATCTTAGGGCATGTCGATAAAGGCATACATTTACCGCGCAGAAATAGGTATCTAAGGTTTGGCGCAAAAGCGTACAAAACACCTACATGGCGTGTTCCGAAAGTAGTATAAAATTAAGGAGGTGTACAAATGTACGCGATTTTTGAAACAGGCGGCAAACAGTACAAAGTAAAAGAAGGCGACGTTATTACGGTTGAGAAATTAGGCCTTGAAGCGGGTACTTCTCACACTTTTGAGAGCGTTCTCGCAGTTAGTTCGGGTGACGAGCTTACGATAGGCACGCCGTTGGTATCAGGCGCAAAGGTTGAAGCTTCAGTTGTTGAAGAAGGTAAGCATAAGAAAGTTATCATCTTCAAATACAAGCCTAAGAAAGGCTCAACTAAGAAAAAAGGTCATCGCCAGCCATTTACTAAGTTGAAAATTGAGAAAATTATTGGATAATTATGATACAATTTGTTTTTTTGAAAGATAAACTGAACAGGCTAATTGGCTTTCGATGTGAAAATCATGGAAGAGACATAGTCTGTGCTGCTGTTAGTATCTTGACTACAAATACAGTGAACTCTATCGAGGAGCTTACTGAGGCCGGATTCATTGTGAACTTTGATGATGAAGATGGTGGTTTTATGGAGTTTTTACTAACAGACGATGAAATAGAGTCGGCTGCTGCTTTGCTCATGGATAGTTTGGATATTGGAATTTGCAAATTAGCGGTCGATAATGAAAACGATATTGAAATTTTCGTTAAGGAGGTTAATAACGATGATTAGAATGAATCTTTCTTTTTTCGCATCTAAGAAAGGCGTTGGTTCGTCCAAAAACGGTCGCGACTCGATGTCTAAGAGACTTGGCGCAAAGCGCGCTGATGGTCAAGTAGTTCGCGCGGGTAATATTTTGTATACTCAAAGAGGTACGAAAATTCATCCGGGTAACAATGTAGGACGCGGCTCGAACGATAGCCTTTTCGCGCTTGTTGACGGCAGAGTAAGCTACGAAAGAAAAGGCCGTGACAAGAAGCAAGTTTCGGTTTATCCGATAGCAGAGTAGTTATGTAGGGGCGGATGACAATCCGCCCTTTTGTTTTATGGGAGCGCGTATTATGCAACCGTAGGGGGCGGATGGCAATTCATTGCCTTGGCGCCCGAAAAATCCACAAAAATGGAGCTTTCACCATGTTCATAGACAATGCAAAAATAACAGTAAAAGCAGGCGACGGCGGCAATGGCTGCGTGTCGTTTTACCGCGCCAAATATGTTGTTGCGGGCGGTCCTGACGGCGGCGACGGCGGCCGAGGCGGCGATATAATATTCGCAGCCGATGAAGGGCTTAACACGCTTATGGATTTTCGCTATAAGCGTTCTTTCAAAGCACCGAACGGCGAAGACGGCCAGAAAAATAACTGTTCAGGCAAAGACGCGCAGGATGTAATCATTCGCGTTCCCGTCGGGACGATTATCAGAGAAGCCACGACCGGCAAAGTCATGGCTGATTTAAACGATAAAACTTCAAAAGTAACACTCATCAAAGGCGGCAAAGGCGGCAAAGGTAATCAGCATTTTGCAACACCCGTTCGTCAAGCGCCTAGATATGCCGAGCGCGGACGCCGCGCTAAAAGCTACGACATTATCCTTGAACTCAAGCTTATCGCGGATGTTGGTATAATTGGCTTGCCGAATGTCGGCAAATCGTCGCTTCTAAAGATGGCGACAAATGCGAATCCAAAAGTCGCGGACTATCATTTTACAACGCTCAGCCCGAATTTAGGCGTTGTGCAAAATTCATATGGGCAGAGCTTTGTTATGGCGGATATTCCGGGGCTTATCGAGGGTGCGTCGGAAGGAATTGGCCTAGGGCATGAGTTTTTGCGCCATGTTGAGCGGACTAAGGTTTTCATCCATGTGGTTGATGCGGCGGCGCTCTACGGCAGCGACCCATTAGTCGATATTGAAACGATAAACAATGAGCTTCGCGCGTATAATGAAAAGCTCATGGAGCGTCCACAGATTATCGTGTGTAATAAAATGGATATCGCGCAGAATGAGGAGCATGTTGATCGGATTCGCGAGCAGTTTGCTGACGTTTTCAAGATTTCGGCCGCGACCGGTGAAGGTATTTCCGAGCTTTTAGCGCGTGCCGCTGATATTTTGAAGGACTATCCTGAAGATATCGTTTTTGAAGAAGATTATGAAGAGTTCTACGATATGCCAGAAGAACACTTGAGCTTTGTCATAAACATAACGCCGGATGGCGTGTACATTGTTGAAGGCGTCGGCGTTGAGAAAATGATAGGATATACTGACCTTGAAACCGAGAAAGGGTTTGCGTTTTTCCAAAAATACTTGCGCGATAAAGGCATAATCGACGCGCTCGAGGAAAAAGGCATACAAGACGGCGACACAGTTTTGATATATGACTTGATGTTTGATTATTATAAGTAGGAGTTAGTTGATGATAAATACTAAACAAAGAACAGCCCTAAAAAGCCACGCACAAAAGCTGCAAAGCACTTTTCAAGTTGGCAAAAACGGCGTGATTCCAAGCCTGACGGAGGCAATTGATTCGTATTTGGAAGTTCATGAGATTGTGAAGCTTTCTGTTTTGGAAAATTGCGAGCTTGACGCGAAAGAGGCCGCCGAACAGCTTGCTGGGCGGACAAGAGCGCAGGTTGTGCAGGTTATTGGAAGGAAGATTGTGCTTTTTCGCGAACCTAGGGATAGGAAGAGTAAGTTGTTGTAATTTGCGTTTGAGGGACGGATTGTCATCCAGTCATAAAAATGAACGAGTCATTTTTATGAGGGTTCAAAATGGATGAAGTGTCTTGTGCGCAAAAAGCACGCTCTATGCAAGCATGGTTATAGTCAGCCACTTCTCCTCGAACGAGCTCACAATTTTCGCCTACGGCGAAAACCGCCCTACGGGCGTCCGATATCTTTCGGTTACTAAAGCCCGTCCT
>Ga0123355_10002352_pt1 | contig 26727 bp, 11 predicted proteins | sample TergutEmb28metaG_3_FD_89872 | JGI IMG/M metagenome (GOLD analysis project Ga0123355, IMG submission 89872) | Embiratermes neotenicus P1 segment gut microbial communities from Petit-Saut dam, French Guiana - Emb289 P1 | ecosystem: Host-associated > Arthropoda: Insects > Digestive system > Gut ... | reverse complement strand
TGTAAGTTGACCACTTGCTTATGTTGACCACTTTTTCAGGAACCGTCGGTGGTCAAGTTAGACAGGTTTTACTGTAATTTGTATTTGTGGGTTGGATTCGACGTGGGTATTTGGAAGAAGAGCTAAACAGACAGAGTCCATAAATGAGTAGATGATTGCATGACCAGCATATGAGCCCAACCGATTCACTGTTACATATCATATCATATTTATTCACCTTCCGTTGGATCTTTACAGATATGGAAACAGTCACAATAATACATAAAAGTGTGCAGTACATTTGTCATAACACAATTAAGTAAAATACAAGTAAGACGGACAAGAAGGGAATGAATGGTAATAATAAGTTACACATTAAATGAGATCTTACAGCTATCAATAGTCAAGTAAAAAACAAAACCATAATCATTAGGATGCTGACTGATAAAATTCATCTAGACTATAGAACGTATGGTGAATGAGGTAACTAATGTGGATTTGGAAAGCTTAGTATCATTTGACAAAACTTTAGTATTTGATGGCAAGTGATTATATATCTTACTACCAGGACACAGTACTGCTTTCTGAACGGATGTTAAGTTCGTAGAAGGCAAATGTAAGGTGTGGTTGAAATGTGTATTCAAAAAGTGAATTTCAGAATTGGATTGGAATAGACCTCTATTCTTGTTAACAAAAACAAGTAAGGAGGAAATGTATTGAGCTGGAAATGAAAGTATTTGTAACTGTTTGAATAGATGACGGCATGAATCATTTGTGATGATTCTTATTATTCTTTTTTGAATTTTAAAAATACTGTTGCTAGGATGTGAATTACCCCCAAAAAATAATACCATATGACATGACTGAATGTGCATAAGAAAAATAGATCATTCTCAATATATCCACAGACAAAAAAAGGTTTTATTGACCTAATAGCATAACAAGCCTTATTCAATTTTTGATGTTAATGCAGCAATGTGATCCTACCAAGACAGTGAATTATTGATGATCAAACCTAGAAATTTATTGCTATTGATATTAGTGTTTATTGAATTGGGAGCAATTATTTGAATTTTCCTTTCATTTTGTTTTTTGGTCAAGAATTGCATAAAGTGTGTTTTATTACAGTTCAATGTTAAAAGATTACTCTGAAACCAGTTGGTTATTTCAGTCATTACTGAATTAATATTATTCTTAAATTCCTCTGGATTAGTGTTTGATATAATAATGGTCGTATCATCAGCAAATAGTATCGGGCTAGCTAATTTGTTTATGCTTAAAGAAAGATCATTTATATATATCAGAAACAGTAAAGGACCCAATATCGAACCCTGTGGAACACCATGCTTCACATGTACCCATTTAGAAGATAGTTTATTAGGTTTACTATTACTCACAGATACTCTCTGATAACTATTTTCTAAATATGATTCCATTAATTTGTTAGCTATTCCAGAGATCACATAAAACTTCATTTTAGCCAAAAATATTTCATGATTGACGTAGTCAAACGCTTTTTGTAAGTCACAGAATAAACCACCAACAAGATTCCTTCTATCAAATGATGATAATATATTGTTTAGAATCATCGCCTTTATATGTGATTCATTCATTCATTCATTTATTTACTTATTGATAATTCCAGAATCATTCATTCATTCATTTACTTATTGACAGTTACGGAATCCATTACTGGTACAGGACCTATGGATATACTTGTTATATATAGTTCCAGTACACACATAAAGAATTAGAGCTGTCTGCCAGTGTTAACTGCACAAAGTTCTGTGACTTTGAGGGGCTTATGAAACACAGTGAATCTTTCGTTGCATTAAGTTAAATCAACTGTTACTGGTGCCTACGATTTTTAACTCTTCTGACACATCCCACTTGAGTTCTGTTTGTAATCCAATCTGCAACAGATGTGACCTTGAAGGTCCTGCTAACTGCTGCATGGGAATTTGGGCCCTCAACCTTTGAATGGAGTTCGCTGCAATTGTTGAGTCTGTTAGAACTGGGGTTGTTACACTAGATTGTTTTACATCACTACTGTGAATGATTAGCCAGGGTTGTTGTAGTTTGGGAACATCCTTCCTATCATTGCTGTGCAATTGCTGTTACTAGGCTTAGAGTCATTGTATAGCATAATGTCCATCTTAGTTTTTACAGTTGAGGGCTACTGCAACTACCATACCTGCAACGCACCTCACATCTCATTGGTCACAAGGTATGAATTAAGGGCATTATATCCCAGAATATAGGGAGAGAATGTAGCCTTGGCCATGGTGGCTGACCAAAGGTATGATATAAGAAATGGGTAATTAGGCTAGGCCTTTGTACTGTACCCCAAGATATGGTAGTGTTAACATGTCTCACACTGCCCAGTACACTAGATTCAATGTGTTTTTCTCTATAAAATGTCCTTACAATGATGAATTTACATTAATATATGTGACTATATAAATACATTATTATTCTGTATAGTGCAGTTGCCATAAGTTAGTTTGTCATTCACTATGACCCTGCTGATCAGTACAGCAGGGGCCTGTTTCACAAAGTGACAAGTCCTGTCACAACAGGTGACAATACTAGTCAGAATGACAATAATGACTGGAGTCTGTTTCACAGAACAAGTGACTTGTAAACTGCAACAAAGTGACAGGTAAATTTGAGCTGTTTGACAAGTGTTTGTTTCACGAAGACATTTTCCTATCACAGTCACTTGTCACAGTATAGCATCTTGTGACGGAAGTAGCAAGTATGGTCAGGCTAGTCAGGTTTAGATGATCATATGGTGCAGAAGGATATAGAGGACATTGTGTTTAGGTTAAGATTGAGCCAATATGTGGTCCATTGATTAGGAATACAAGAATGAGATTGTGGTGATTCAGGAACAAAGAATTTACGGAAACAGATTGAATGTTAGTGAGAGAGAGGGGAGTTATGGATATACCGATGGTTCCATCCTTCAGTGAAGATGGAAGAACTTCTTAGCATGGTTGGACCATATTGCACCGAGAAACCAATCAAAGTCCTGCTCTAAGTGAGAAGCAGTTGCTACAAATAGCACTGCCTTGACTAGGTATAGAAGGATAATATCATACAGTGGGTGACATGCGTGGTGTGTCAAAGGCTAGTGTATGTATTCCTGTTTTCATCCCTGGCATGATGGTGAGGGTATATCAGCTAGCAGTGCAGATGTAGGTAACTGTGCCTGTTGCTAATCTACAACTGCCTCCTCAGCCTGAAAACAGTTGTCACTGTCCAAACCTTCTACAGAAGGATTACCTTTTGAGGGATATCTAGGGTAAGGAGGTTCATTTTTTGTACTTCACCTCCTTACCTCCACATGTTCCTGTCATTTTTGCATTGTTATCTTATCCATTTACAAGAATCCATAATGATGGATAATAACTGCTGTGCCAGTTCTAAAACATAATTATGAATTTACTGAGTGAATTAAAAAAAGGGGGAAGAAGTAGACAAGTAAATATTTAGTCAAAGAACAATTATAAAGTGTGAAAGGAACAAGGAAACATGATTTATTGATCAATCTGGAATATTCTAATATAGAAAGGAGGCCGATACAGTGCAACGTCTTGTAACAGTGAGCAACATAAACAGACTGTTAATAAGTTACCAAACCAAGTGAACTGATGTTGGCAGGCACCTGGCTATGCCACTGCTTTCCTAGAACCTAGTGCCTAAATAAATATTATGCAGTTCACACCTATACATTTCTTACTCACAAACATGCTCTTTCAGCAGTTTTATCAGTGTCGTGAAAGTACTGCCACAGCTAGTCCTAGTGACTCAGCAAGTTTGGTCATTTCCTTCCACTTCTCACTTTGTTTTGCTTTGTGAGATAATTCAAAAATGATCCAATAATAACACCATTCACCCATTTTATCTTCTGCAAAACGGCAAGTTTTTTTGCAGTCCCCATTCTACAGCTTCTTGCTTCCACTACCTGACTTGTCACACTAGTCATTGAGAAAGTGACTGGTGACAAGTCTAGCAAAAGATATTGTGAAGCAGGATTTAATGCTACTTTTACCTTGCTGCTTCCTCACCAGTCATCTTGTTACTTGTCACATCAGTTGCTTTGTGAAGCAGGTCCCAGATCTCTGAAATATTGTGCATTAGCCCATAATTGATTCGGCTGACAGCCCAAGAACAATTTAGTGAATATATTTGCCACAAACACTTCATATCTTACTGTTATTCATTGATGTTTCATATGACATTCGTCTTTTACATTGTACCTTAGGTAAATGTCTTGTCCAGCGGTTTTAATTATGCCAAGCGACAATTTAGTTTCAACTAAGGCGTAAGATGTAAGGTTGTGTGTGTTGTGCTATGTTCCTTTGTTACAAGCTACCGGAAATACCACACACACCCACCCCACATCCACTTCTTTAGGGAGACTTCTTACATACCACTTCGTTTAAAACTCACCCCTAAGGGTGGAATGATTTAAATGTCCTGTTGTTGACAGCAAAGCTGTGCACTGAACACTTGGATCTTATGAACATATTTGGTAATGCTAGGGGTTTTGACAATGCCCTGTGATTTGATTTGCCCCCAAGTTTTGATGTTATATAAGCAAGAGGTTTAGAAGCCACTGGGGAACGTTCTCGGGAACATTCTGATCATCACTTGCTGCAGGAATCTCTGTCCAAATAGATCACCAAAATTTCTTTGTGATAAAAGTCTCTCTACAAGCTCGACTTCCAAATTATTTAATAGTTTGCTGCTTCATTTATCACCACAGTGCACTTCATCAGTTACTTTTGTTATCAACAAACTACAATAAATGAACTATTCTTCCCTTCAAGACTTGTGATTGGATTTGTAAATATCAATTCTCAAGTGTCCAGCATGAGCCTTATACTAGTTTCCCTTAGTAACCATCTGCACGGTCAACACTGGTGTACCTGATTTCGACCATCACACTTGGGATACAACAAATTGTAGATGTGAAACCCCCGTAACACTAAGGAAACAGTCTGTAATGCAGTAAACATCACCCACAGTCACTCGAGCACTTTGCTGGTTCCACGTTGTGTGCATCAGAACCACACTGCTACCACTCCTAGCCAACATCTTTATGGCAGGCTTCAAGGAAAAACCATCACAACCAGCTAGGAAAGTAAAATGTTTTTTATACTTATGTGGTTGATGCTATTAAAAAAATGCTTTAGCAGTTCTACGACGTGGTCCAACTTCTACAAGACTTCTGAATCACCCAACTTCAGACAACCCAGCAACTACTTCATAATGACAATGGAAACCAACATCCAATTACCTTTTCTTGATATCTTGATCATTCACATCTTGACAGCATTGCAGGATACACCATTAATAGGAAATCCAACCCAAGCTATCAAATATCTGTGGATGTCTTCACACTGCCTACCATGCCACAGGAGGTCTCTAATTAGTACTTCAATATGCAGATCAAATTGGTAGTCTGGTAATTACAACCTAGTGAACACAATTTCAAAGCCATTGGCTTTTGCACAAAGAAATCATAATATGCAAATAGGAAGGGAAAAACTGGACTATAAAGTATACATTTGTTATATTGAGGAAAAAAGTGTAAATTGTCAGAATGCTGTGGATAAATGGCCCATCTTGAAACCTACAAGTGTGGCATCTCGTCACAGTTCAGTGGAGGGTCAACAACCCTCTACACAAATACCTGACATGACAGATTGGCTGTTGCACCTCCACAAGGCTATCTGGACACACTGGATATATGAGACTGGGCACAAGCAATCAGCAATAACCATACTTTCAATACAGATCAGTCATCATACCAATTCGACAAAGTCATGGAAAATGTTCACAGAGACTCTCATCACAGAAACCACCAAAACAGACAAGCACCCAGAGAAAATTAACTGGGAAGACTGATAATGGCAGAGTAAAATCTGACATTCCACTGGCTTGCATCCAGTCCTCATCCCTTCAAACTCCAGTAACCGTGTTTAACACAGGGGTAGGCAGTTTCTCTTACCTGAAGGCCACATGGGCATGCCTTGAAGTGACTGTGGGCCAGAAAGTTTGACAAGAAACATATGTAATTGAAAAGTTGTTACAACATATTACTTATTCACACAGATGTAACACATGCCTTTCTATATACCAAGTTACATAACACATATTTTGAAGCATGCTGTATGTGCAGACCATGAAATATGAGAGTTACATATTTGGCCTCTGTGTAGACATACTTGGGATCCAAAACTTCATGAATTTATTTTTGTCAGCACAATTACTTCTCAATAAATTATGTCTAAATATGACACCACAGGCCAGATTTAAAATTTGCAAGGGATGCTTCCAGCCCTTGGACTGTAGATTGCTTATCCCTGGAGTAGTATCTAGGATAGCACCTAACCAATCACTGATTCTCCTCCTTTCTTTTTTTAAGTATGTTGTGTAACAACACCATCAGTTGCTATGATTGTGTACTATGAGCGATGGATGGATGAATGAATGAATGATACTGCAGAATTGGTAGAAATGACATTGACAAGAAAACCAAAGTACTCATAGGAAAACCTCTTTCAGTGCACGTTTGTCAACCACAAATCCCACATGGATTGACCTAAGCTCAAGCCCAGAACTTCCACAGTGAGAAGCCAAGAAGTAATTGCTTGTTCCATTGCACAACTGCTGTCCCACTCCTACTCCCTGCATGTACCATTGCTTTAACCCAACCTAGACTTTCACCATGAAGGTGGCAATTGCAACAAACAAACAAACAGTGACATCAGTGGACACAATTTATTGCACCAACTAAATGCACAGTATTAAATTTATGTGAATATTAATGATGTATCTCCGACGTGTTACAGTACCTGTGTATATCATCTTCAGGGATTACGATATTACACGTTTAACACCAAACACCAATGATAATCTGTTATTTACAAGGTCCTACAATCTGTAGTGGGCTCCATTATTGAGCCCACTACAGATTGTAGGACCTTGTAAATGACAGATTATCATTGGCATTTGGTTTTAAACATGGCATATCATATTTCCTGAAGATGGTGCACTGGTACCGAAACATGTCGGAGATACATAATTAATTTTCATATCTATTTAATACTGGGGGACCGCGGTAGCACAGTGGTTAAGGTTCTGTGCTACAAATCAGAAGGTTGCTGGTTCGATTCCAGATGATGTCATTGGAATTTTTCCTTGACATAATCCTTCCGATCGCACTATGGCCCTGGGGTAGACTCAGCCTCTAACAGAAATGAGTACCAGGAGCATTTCCTGGGGGTAAAGGCAGCCGGTGCGTAGGGTTGACAACCTTAGCACCATCCTGTGCCATTGTCATGAAATCTGGGAACCTTAACTTCCTGGAACCCTCTGGGCCACTCCGGGCCTGTAACGGGACTGCTTTACCTTTACCTTTTATCTATTTAATACTGTGCATTTAGGTGCAATAAATTGAGTACACTGATCTAAAAAATGCACAGAAAGGACAACTTTAAAATAACAAGGACATGGCTGGAATTGAACCCTGACTTTAACATTAGACATTGCAGAAACTAAAGTGCAAGAAACTTACCATCATTGTGCAAGATATTAGGTTCTTCACTACAGTTAATTATAACATATGGCTTGCATTTAGCTAGTTAATCTCACAAATAAGAAATAATAAGTTAGTAAACATTCATATTGTGGTCCTATGGGTTAGGAAACCATGTAAACTTCTCGTAGATGGGTACCACACTTCATAGGAACCTACTGCCTCCAATTGCAGGTGCAACAGGTTTCTCTGAAGCACTGGTATCCAGATACTATGCTAAAACACAGTGTTATAACCTAGAAGACCACATTATACACCACTATCCTTGTTCTTTAATGGTTACATTGGTATAATATTTATCATTTATAATTTATTTGTAATAATTGGCACACATTCTTTTTACAACTGAAGACACAATATGCTCCTGTACAGTTAATTAAATGTCTGCAAAATATAAAACTTTTTCAATTCTTTCGTCTTTCATGTTTGCAGACAAAAATAAATTAACATGACAATTGTACAGACATAATTTACATAAACCTTGATTTTGCTTAATTTAATTAATTTATTATTTGCTCAAATTTCTTCTTCACAAAGATATTTTACAAGTACTGAGGTATCTGTTCACTTTGTTTTCACTGATTTTTCATTTCCTAAGTTATGACTAGAATTTTACACAGACTTGTGGTTTGGCTTTTTGATTTTTGCTAAATAAAATATACTGTTCGGATGACTTATAGTGATACAAAACATAAATTAAAACCTATCTTACAAAAAAGTGCCACATTTGTGTTTATAACATTGCATATGGTAATCTATTTACAATCAGTGCTTTTGAGAGTAAAAAATGAATCAGTACATTTATAGGATTGTTTTCTTTTTGTAGGACAAGCTACTACAGGAGGAAACGTCACTATGTAGACACGTGAGCATTCTCCAGCTTCATGGTTCAGAGATGTACACTCCTACCACAGTTTGAACAACAAATAAGTGACAACACATAGTTTTATTCAACAAGAGAACATTTCTTGTCATTTAACAATTCTAGAAACTTATTTAAAATTTCCCTTCATTAAGAAACTAAATGTGTACATTTCTCTTCAATCACAACGCGCACACTGTCAGTTTCTCTCTCTTTATATATTTTACAACTCTTTATTTGCTTTACATTTCAGCTCAATTTATTGCCAAAACTAACTGCAGTAATAATAAGTTAGTATTTGTGCTAAGTACAGTAGTAAGTATTAGTGAATTAGTGACTCTAGAACTGGGATCATTTATTTCTTGTCAGTGACACTATCATTAACACTGGATACACAGAATGCATCTGGAACTGGAAGTGAAGGAGGGAGGAGGTAAGGTAAATGCAAGGAAATGTCTTAATATGCCTGGGGTAATATTTATTCAATATCTTGCAATAAAATATCTTGTCACCACACTTTTTATGCTGTTTAATTTTAAATACTGAATCAAATGCTAATATCTGACTTAGATTTCTTCTTAAGCTACAGTATTATTTTGTTGGCATTGCTGTCATTTTGGAAACAGGAATTAAAGTATGTATTACATTGTACAGGTAGAGGGAGAAGAGATGGTGAGGGAAGAAAGTACATACATACATACATACCTACAAACAAGCACACGCACACACACACACACACACGCAGATTAAGTTTTTGTATTAATGCATATGCATGGATTTTATCACAATCGTTGCTCAAACCCAGGACATGGATGATGCTATCATAATCCACATTCATCAGTCTTGCCTCACCTCTTTGGGAGTCAGCACCTATCTGTTTTCGTCTTAGTTATACTGTAAAATCCACAATTTTCTACCACATGATCCAGACACAAGTTTTATTTTATACAACACATACGTCTAGCATAAGAAGTCCAAACAATGTCACACACTAGTAGTGGAGGGTGCAACTCGTACCAGCCATGGCTTAGAAGTATCAGATTCTTTTGTGTGTGAGGGGTACATATCTATATATAACTATATTTATATATAGAAGCAACATAAATTTGGGTTGTTCATTGAAAGCCCCCCGATATGCATCAACTGCTGTGTTGAGTTTATATACAACACCCAACTATATTTTGTAAGGTGTTTAAACCATTCATTAGACTATTTAGCAATGCGTTTTAAATACGACTAATTCTAAGTGGTGGATGTGATTTTTCTTTTTTCTCTGACTAGAATATTACAGTAGTTCATTTAACATTTTAAGCAAACAGGATATCATATTCGATTAGAATTAAATCACTTTTCTGCATCTGGTGATAAGAATTGAGTTCTATAGTTTGCTTTTTATCCTGCCATTTTAAGTACTTTCATCCAAGCACATTAGTTCATTGCACAAATCATCAGAACCAAAATCAACATACAAAGCTTTGTTACCATTTTCAGGTTCCAGTTTGAATCTATTCATAACCAAACATGACCTACATCATTTATTATTTCATTGTGAACACTGATTACGGTCAATGTAATGCTTCCCTCCTTAAATTGTTCTCATCAATCCGCAATACTGCAGCCTACCACAGCCAATGTTACTTTATTAATTTTATTATGATCTGGAAATGTTCACAATATGCCCAAAATGCATTCCAGTTCACATTTAACCTATTGCATTCATTCACAGTACCAGAAATTCACTCAAATATTCAGTTTCATGGCAACCACATGTTGCAGATTCAGTATTATTACAACCATATTGTTCTGTGTGACATGTGGACTCATCACTGTTTTACAATCCATGATCACAATAGCTGCTTCACATTCATATGATACTGAGAACCACAGAAATCTACTTTCTTCCCATTGCTGACAGAATTTAACAAAATGTCATATTTCTACATTATTATTTCCCTTCTTACAGCCAACTGATAAAAAGATTTTAATTTCCTAAGTACAGCATTATCACACTTATCTACACCATCACAGGAAGACTTTGCTTTCATCAATTTCAGGTAATGGTTTGTAAACAGCGGCTTCGCATATACATTGTTTATTGGTTATATTTACTTCACCATCAGGCTGAAACCTCTCAGAAACCCTTGCTTTTTAGCCATACATATTTTGCCCATTTGCAACAACTTTGGTTTACTGCTTTGCCTGAACCCTATGCCATTGTGCTGGATCAAAATTTGTCTCCATTTCTTTTGTAGTATTTGAGATATTTTGGACATGAATACTTTGTTATTGCACATTTATAATGTTTTGTTTATTACTTTAATTTTTAAGTGCACATATTTGTACATTATTTAATTGCTGACATTTAATTTCCAGGAATGTTTTAGATCAATCCCCATTTCTCTCTGTTTCATTCAGTGTAAAAGACCATCTTCCTGCTTATATTCTACATCCCTGTCCTACATTTTGAATCCTTTGTCTCTCTCTCTACCAAGTTTGGAATGCCTGAGTTATTCCATACCACTTTTCCATTTTTATATTCTGAAACAACAACCATCCCTTTCATTTCATTCACTCCAAGCACATTTACATTTTACATGTATTATTGTTTAAACTTCCCTCCTGTCTACTTCAGTCCTCTGAAATGAAATATGAGAATTCACTGATTTCCTTTGGAGGCCACACATTACCATTTGCTTATCCTCTCAGTTTTAAAAATTATGAGAGAAGTTTAACAAACAACCAGGTCTTAAAATTAATGCATAGAATGAACCGTAATGTACTGTTCCTTCAATTTATCTCAACCCTATTGTATACTAAAATATATATAAATATAGAGTTTTGTTAGTGGAATTATATCTTATTCTATATTAAAAATATTAATGCCACTAGTTTCAACTTAAACATGTCATCTTCAGGCACAGTTTTATTAAAGGGAAATGTGCATATTATGTTTAAAATGCCGTTTTTGTAAATGCAATTAAGGTTTACATGTTTTACGTTAACTAAAATAAATTATCTATATAACATAATCATACACAAATATGTTTAGAACTTTTTGCTGTAATCTAGTTGTAATTTGTAGATACAAGACTTTTTATCAATTTTAGTATGTAGAGGTTACATTTAATATGTATTTGTGTTCTACTTTATTGCACATAGTGTAAATTATAATTCTTAATTTTGAACTGAGAATGACTACAACAATTATACACAACTGCTAAATTTTCTGATATATCTGTGTTTCATATACTTGAATGTTTTCATGATTGTGGAGACAGAGTTGATAATGTCTGTGTATAATGCAGTATAGGTGCAACTAGTATAGCCTGCTTGCTAAGCTTCATCTCACACAGACCTTGTTAATTTTACCTCCACTAATACAAAATATAATAAAAACAGAATACTACAAGAGAAACTACAAACATGTGAAATAGGGATTTTCACTTTAGAATTAAGTATCAAAATTTCCACTATGTTCAACTAATTATGAAACTGGTATATATTAAATATACTTTCTACATTCCACAGCTTACAAAAACTACTTGCATCTACAAATTCAAAGTAATCATATCAAAGAGTGTTAAGATATCAAATGCATGACTACATTATATGGACAATTTATTTTCGTTAACATAAAATACGGAATCCTTGGTTAATTTTGTAAAAACTGTATTGTGACAAGAGTTTGTGGGTTGCATTTTAATAAAACTGTGCCTGAAGATGTCCTAATTACACTGAAACTTGCTGCATTAATATAACTTAAAATGAATAAAATGTAGCTGTGATGACAAAACTCCATTTTATGAATATATTAGCTGTAGCACAACAGGATTTTTCTCATCAATCTATTGCACACTTCAAATTCTTTCACAAATATCAAGTCAATCTGACAAAAATGTAGTTAGCCTCAAATTCAAATAGAAAGCATTACAGGAAGCCACAATGATGGTTAAAACTGCTTGCCATGCATCCTCTTTCATGCAGCTATATCCAGCTGCTTCTGACGTTAATGCAGTAAGCACTTCTCGTCATGAAGGTACATAATTTCCCTACCATGGGATACCCTCTACAGTTGCTCACTACTCTGCATCTCCTTGTCTTTCAACCTGAGCAGAGTTTGTCTCTCTCTCTTCAACCAACCCCTCCTCTTCAGTGAAGTAAACAAACTTTGTGACTTGTTTCATTATCGCTTCACGTTTTTGCACATGGGAATTGTCGGCAGTTGATCTTCCATCTTCGTTGTTACTGTTATTTCGAACACTGTCATTCTTGAAATCTGTCGTGATAATCTTCTGTACAGCTGATTCTTCAGTCTCATGAACTTGTTTTTCAGTACCACGATCACTAACACCAATCCTAGGAGACAAGTTTTTACTAGTATACACAACATCTGTAGTAGGTTCATTACTGATTGTAACAACAGTGTTATTGAGTGCTGTTGCACTATTAACAAACATTGGCACAGTGCCATTTTTATCAGTATGTTGAGTATTTTCATCACCTTGTCCACCATCACTTTTGAACTTGAAGAGGTCCTTGTTATCAGTTGTGTTAACTTTGGTAACACCACTGGTCTTGACACTACTATCATTAGCCTCTTGAATCTGTGCTTGCGGTGGGCCAATTTGATTGACATTTCCTCCCGTGATACTGAGTGCAGTAACACCCTGATGAGATTCATCAAAATCTCCATCCCCGCTGTCATCAGACACAGTGGCGATACTAATGGGTTGGCCAAAAGAAGCAGAGCAACGGAAATCATAATTGCAGCAAAGACGTCCATCCTAAATGGAGAGGAAAAAACATTACAAAATTTGTAAAATGTTTCTTGCAGCTTCCAGTCATTCCCTACAGTTTTGGATAAACTACTGCTGTAAAGAACGTATTACAACTGTGGGGTTTGCAATGTTTTGCATCAATAAGGGATCAGGATACACAGTGTATTGTTAGCAATCAATTCCCAGCCACTTATAAATTCATACATGTCAATGTTTCAAACAAATGTTGTGCTTGAATTAAATTGCACAAACTTAGCTTCATTGTTCAAGATGCTGTTCTCCTATATTTGTCACTGTGGAAAAGATGGGAGTCGTTATGACACAAGTACAGTATTAACACTGCAATCGCTGTAACTGTCTATCAAAAGACTTGTATGAGACATAATTTTGAGGACCCTATTCCTCTGTGATTTAACATCGTATCTTAGGGTGATCAGTTCCCGACACTTTGGAGGAACAAAATGCCTTCTACTTTAAGGGTCTAGAGATTCTCTAGGCCCGTGAAAATGAAGGCACTATGTTCTTTTGAAACGCCAGGAACTGGTTACCCACTGATGCAGTGTCATGTCCCTGAAGAAGAAAAAATTCCTCAACCACTCAGCAATGAAAACCTAGGGACTAGCAAACTTCAATTTGTACAAAGGCAAAAGCCTAGGAATTATAAAGTCAGACACCAAGAAAAATTAACTTCATATGCATTTTCAGAAAAGTGGAGGTTCTGTTTTATCAATTCATTTCATCTTGTATGAATGCTGTTAAATTTTCACTTGGCATTGTAAAATATGAAATAGAATTGATGCAAGTGACAAGTGGACTATAAATTCAACAAGTGCAAAAATAAAAAAAAGATGAACTGAGAAAACTGGGAATTGCAATAACTGTACATTATGGCATGAGTTTTAATATTTCATTAAGAGCTTATCCAAAATTTACAAACTATGTGCAACCTGAAGGATGAAGTAAAATCCAATTTGGGAAAAATGCCTGCAATACCTTCCACTCTGCAGTAAAAATAATGTCTCTAGAATGATAACTGTAAATATTCAAAGTTACACACCTACAGAGATGTCAGTAATAAAAATATCTCCCTTTAAAAATTTTGTACAATGTCATGTTTAATTTATTCATTTGGAACATATTTATACATTTCTATTCCCATTCCTGACTCATGAATGAAGTTTACTGACATGTTCTAATGAACCAGTCACATACCATCAGGAGAGCAGATGCAATTATTAAAATAAGCACTCCGCTGTTAATAATGATTTTATTGCATCCAGTATTGTAGGGAACAAGATCACATGAAGATACTTTAATGCATTCCACAGTTACTGCTTTACTATTATTATCATCATTAGTAATTTGGTTCTTATGAATTACCTAACTTTTAGCAAGGACATAACATTACGAACTTTTTCACATAACAATTCACTACAATATTTCAAAAAGTTTGGTGGCAACTTGAAAGGTGGCAAAATGTGATCTTGAGGGAGAATGACGATGTTCTAAAAATAATGTAATCTCTAGGTAATTACATGTTAAAAGATGTGGCAATTAGAAGCTTCCTACTTTCACATGTCCAACTGATATATACAAGGAAAAATTATGTGATCTCCCTGTACACATAATGGAAGCATGCAGGGGGAGTAAAATATAGCTTCACTCATTCTTAACCTAGGCATTAGATGGAGGTGAGTGGTCAGCCTCACACCCTGGCTGCTTTGTGCCCTGGGAAATATGCTCCAGTATCCACTGATTGAGATAATACTGTAATCTATCTCATTATTTTCTTAAGAGGCGTATGGTAAGGAAACTAGAACTTCTTAAAGGTTTGTACATATGCAGCCAGTGCAACTAGAGTCATTACAGGACCCTAGGATGAGCTTGCCTCTTTTCCCTTATCTACATTTTTAACTACAATAAAACAGAATGGCAGATTACCAATTTAAAGCTCTGAAGCCAAAATCATTGCTTCAGGCTATGAATGAAATGCCAGGCTGTGTCTTAACATTAGAATCATAACAAAAGCCATCTGTGTGAACACAGATGGACAAAGAATTGAAAATTTCATACTTTTCGTGGTGAATTAAAAACAGCAGAAAACCATGTTAAAAGCTTCAGGTAGAATGAATTATGGAATTACAAGCAGAACCTGCTTCAGTGGCCAAGAATAGGTTAAAGATAATTTGTATTGCACTGCAGGTCAGAAGGAATATAGCCACAGTTTCCTCTAAAATTCTGATGCAATGTTAAATCCATCGCATCAGCCAGCTTAAATTAATATCAGACCAAGAATGTGGAGGCCATTGATACTGCATGGATTTCTGGTAGCATGCAACAAAGAATGGTGGATCATTTGTCTTCATGTTTTCACTCTTCTGAGTTGTTACACAGCATATGTTGGTTGTAGGTTGTTGTTGTTATGTTGTTGCTGCTGCTGTTGTTGTCACTGTCGTTGTTGTAAATAACTACCACAATATGCTATTTTTAACAACCCAGAAAAGCAAAGACCTCATCTACACAGCAGAAGCCAGAAATCTTGAATAGTTTGTCTCATTTTCATAGAATATTCTAGATTACTGTGCACCACAGATACTAATTACTATGTAGTGTTAAGTGCATATGTTGCATTTTGAAAAAGACAAGGAAGCATTGCCATCATACTAAAGAATTCCAAAATTAGAGGTACACTACAAAGAAATAGTGCATTATGAAGTATGCTAATGATAGATAAAAGAAAGCATTCCATAACAAAGAATATAAATTATGGACTCACTATTTGATCATTTTTCAAGAAAAGATATACACGTTACAAACTTTCCTGTGATAAGAATTTAGAGGGTTGTGAATTAAACAAACACTGGAAAGGATTTGTTGCACAAGAACAGATTTGTGTTACACTTTCATGTCCACAGAATTTAAGAGCAATGGGGCTTATGCATAGGACAAGCAGCCTTGATATTGATGTAATGAACATGGTGAAGACAATCAAGTAATTTGTGCAAATGGGATCATGCTTTATTACCAGTAATAGGAAGTGCTACCAATGAGAATAATTATAAAATAAGATTTGCATCTGTCTTTTAAGATTCACCAAAGAAATAAGGTTTGTGCATACATCAAGCTCCTTGCATATGTATCTTAGACTATGAACTTGGTGAAACTCGTCAAAATTGTAACTCAGCTCAGTTAACTAATTAATAACCATATAGTTTAGGTGGAAAAAATGTGGGTTATGAAATTAAAAAATTATGAAACACTATCTGGCCCAGTAACAATGGTTTAATGCCAGTGCATTTCTAATAATAAATGTTCTCAAATAAAAATATCTGTAATTGTTTATGTTTGAAAATACTTTACGAAATAAATGTGACTGTACTTCCTGACTCCCCCCAGCCCCCCAGTAAAGATATATGGTAAGTGATGGTTTGATTTTGATATGACATTCTAGAAGTTAAAACCACTGGTTAATTGACTGAATTTTAATTGTTTGTCTTTCACAGAATGTTACAAGTTCCATTAATATTAAAAGCTGGGCATGCAGACATACTGAAATTGAAAATCAGAATAATTTCAAGGGTGATAAATAACATCTAGCTGTAAACTGTTGATATAATTTTGGGAATTACACGGTTAAAAGGAGGAATTATCCTGGTTCATGAACATATAAATAGACGTTTATTGTTAGATTGTTCTGTATTATTTACAGTGTGTAAACCAGGTTTACTGATTTGCTCGTCTACAGCTAGAAACACTGACCCAAATTATAGTAGTAGTAGTAGTAAACTTCAAAGCATGCAGTAAGGTTGGAAGCTTAAATATCCAATCCCCCCCCTTCCTTTTTTAACCACCATACACTAATTAGCTAAAATAAGAAGTCCGTGATGCATTAAATGCACTTTATGTTTAAACTAGCACATTATAAACAGTGTTTCCAGTAAAGATGGACCCCTAATTATCGCATATCTTGAACTCATGTTCATACTATTTAGGGTATTTGTGTGCAAATGTTGCCCTTATCGAAAATTAAAAAACATACATTAAAACTTCACTTTTAGAGTCACTTTTGAAAGTTCTGAAAAAAAGTTTGCTTGACAGTTGTACAGAGGACTCATACACATATACAAAATCATTCCCTTTTATCTAGAAGAAAAGTGCCAGTACTCAGACCTTACTGGATATGGGAGGAACAATATTTTAAGTTTCCAAATTTTTAAGTTGCCAATATATCTTCAGTTAACGAAAACCAGCTTTTTCAGACAACCTTCAATTTTTTTTTCATTTCCCAGTTCGTTGACATATTTTCTTATACTCTTATGTTTTTAAACACAGTCTGCAGTGCATATTGCCACAAATAACTTGTTTGAACCCAAACCTGGAGAACTCTTCCCTAATACATCACATTTATGTATTCCTGGTCTGGTTGCTAACCATATTTCCAAACATTTAGGGAAGTCATCAATCCTTACTGCAGAGCATCCATCTACAATTCAGTATTTCCCTCTCACATTAAGGGAAGAATATATGCAGAGGGTATTTGATAACAGGGTGCTGAGCAGAATGTATGGCTTAGAAACCTACAACCTATGCCATAAATCCTGAAGGTCAGAAGAAATTACCAAATACACTTTCCTAACAGGGCGTATTTTTCTGAGTCAGGTGACATATCCCTTCACACATGTAACATCACAGAATACAACAATATAATATATGTGATAAGGGTCAATTCCAGCTGTATATTGCATCATATATATTTTTATGGCACTTTGTGTTATATATTGAAATAATTTAAAACTTCCCAGTACAAAATAGAGAAAAAGAAGACTGTGTTTTGCATTTTGCTTATGTCACAAAGCAAAACAACAGGGATTTTTCTAATTAGACTTGAATTTACTGCTTAAGTCACATTTGTAGTTTTCGCTTAAAAGCAAATGTAACTGAAATGAAGGTTGAGACTCAAATACAGTATCACATTAAAAGAACATATTGCATGTGTTACAATTCACGCATATCAGAGCAAAGGTTCACTAGATATTAGTTGCATCTGATTTATCTGTATCTCACAAGTTACTTGACATATGCACAAATGTTAGTATTGCAAAGAAAGTTCTGCACCATTTGCTATTTAAACCTTGCTGAAAAAATCTGCCACAATACTGAAATTCTTCACCAAAATTAGCCATGATTATAAATATACAACTTTTATGATAAAGTTACCATATTCTTCTTCAGTCCATTGAAGAAAATGCTTGGATGATTCCTTAATATACATGAAGTTGACTGCATTGAATATGGTTTCTGGTTCCCCATTCAGTATCCCATTACCATACATAACCTTACCAAATGACATCATATTGTAAAAATTAAATAACCAATAAATAACCTGACTGATCTTAATGGCACTGTGCTTGATTGATTCAAGATTTTTCATTTACAAAGGCTAGGCTGTGACTTTAAATCTGGGATACAGACTGATTTCTTTCAATAGTGCAAAAGTAGTGAGTGAGTAGCACTACAAAAACTGCAGTACCACTCTTTAGATACGAACTTCTCCACTCTGCTTGTGCCATTCACATTCTCAGCTGAATGTTTTGTAAGTGATCCCTCCTTACCTCTTTCTGCTATTCTTGCCCATTACTAGCACCAGCCTGCCCTTCATATGTTGCACAGTTAAAATGGTCATACATAATAAATGTCTGCAATTAAAAACCGTGGAAGTCTCAGCCTCCTGGAACCCTCAGGGCCTGTCCAGGCCTGTACAGGGATTGCTTTACCTTTACCTATCTCACTAAACATGATGTGCCCTTCTTACTGGGCCAAGTACTGCCAACCAGACTTGTGAATGTTTATGAGAGTTTATGTGTCAATGTCCCTACAGTCCAAATCTCACATTCAGTGGTTGACATCTCTAAGCACCTCTTAAGAAGCATGTGGCTGGCAGGTAAATTGCAGCACATGTTGACTTGAAGTAAACTGTCTCCTCTTGGATACAGACACAAATTTCTTCTATCCAAGGATAGGAACCAAGGTTCAACAGTGGGGCAAATGTCAACGATGACGTACGTAGAGTTCCAGTGTGTACCATTTGTAATCCTCATGCTATGTATACAGGGAAGTCAGAATAAAGTTCTTGGCATCAGGGTGTGTGTTATTTTATGTTTAGGAAATCTTTTTTATAATGAAAGTGTCTACTAACATTAGTCCTGCAATAAACTACAGCAGAGTTCAAACACTAATAGTATTTCTTTCTTGTAATTGGTGATTCATTACAGATAATGAGAAGAGTAAAATTTAAAATCCAAGTGATATGTTATGGTATATTTTAGGATAACGGGAACTGTTCAACAGTCATGTAAGATCTCATGGCTAATATTGTTTTACAACATACAGGAATCTGACAGTATTTTCAGTAGAGGTTTTAAATATTAAATAAAGACAGAAAAAGAAATAAACTGAATTAATTAGTTAAGGAAGTGTAGGATTCACGTGAATTACCGCTGCACACAACACGCGATATTGCTCACCAATTGGGCGCAGTACGGCACCTGAAAGGGAACCCAGTGTTACCACATTGTTAGTTAAAAATGCAAGAAACCAAAACTGACAAAAAAAAAACAAAAATTAAAATTATTACTACTCAGTGCTAGCAGTTAATTAATATTAAGTCCACTACAGCAACTATAAACTAGCAAAACACAATTATTGTTAATGAACTGATTTTTACTATGACCTCCTATAAAAATTAAATAATTAATTAATTACACTTACTGATTAGCAGCACTAACAACAAATTTTAGCATAGCAGTTAACTAGCTGGTTAATTACACAGCAGAACAACACGCATTCTTGGACCAAATACAAACAACTGAATTACCTGAGAAAAATATACAATACTGTAAAAGTTTAAGAATCCTCTCAATGTGTACTTATGCCTGTACTGTGCTAAATGTATTGATCTTTGTCAAAATAAAACACAGGTTTAAAATTATTTCCTTATATTAACGGGACTTCACAAATGTATGGGGCAATATACTTAACCTAATGAAAGGAAGCTAAACAAATGAAGTCAAACAGCAAGGAAGTAGAGAGGGGAAAGAAAGAAAAAAAAAAAAGAAAAGAGAGAGAGATAAAAACATACAGAAATCACTTGCCATATTTCTTGTTCTGTTCATTGACTAGTGACAGAAAACCATGTCAGGAAACTTATGCACCACAAACAGCTTTGAATTATATAAACTAAGCTTCATGGTGCACTAGACCACAGCTGTGACATTTTAATGTGATGGTTATTCGTTTTTGCATTTCCAGATACCATTTATAAAACAGTTAATGTGTAAATTAGTATTTACTGATAACTGTTTAGTTACGGACAATGTTTTTGACAATTTGTTTGTGAAATAGACTTCTCTGCTTATACTTTTTTTCCCACACATTTTTTGTTCTGTCATGTCATAAATTTAAGAACAACTGTCTATGTAAAATGGTCTTGAATTATGGATCCAGCATGCTTGCCAGTTAACCTTAAGAGCACAAGGCAGAAAGTAAAATGGTAGCTGCTTGGTGTGGCTTCAGAGAGTTCCTAATATATTTGTAATAAAATAAGGCCTATATCTGAAAAGTAGCCAGTTTGAACATCTGCCAGTCTACCCATAGTTATAAATAACGATTTTCTTCACTGCTCTCAAGCCCTCCACTGCACAGACCATAATCTGAATATTCATTGCAAGTAGAACCTCAGATCTCCTGAAGGCCTTTCTTGAGCATAAAGAACTCTCCTTTCATCAACGAATCAGATTAGACATAAGCATTTTGCAAGAAGCATATAATACACAATTGTAATGTGCAGAATTAATTTGTATCTTGTAACACATTATTTTGCATTCATACGTACCATGTTGTTTTCAAATATAATAAGTAATTCCTTACTGGCTGTATTACATATATTGACAAGGGTATGATGAAAGAGGTTTGAAAATTTTTATTTCATATATTCTAGAATATTTGTCGTTCCACATGCTGCTTTAGGGCCCATGACACCACAGATATCCCTCACATATTTTGTGCCTGCAGACTTTACTCTTGCTGGCTGTCCTGTCTCCTGCATTCTACTTTCTCATCCTCTGTAGACCCCTTCTGTTGTGGGCTACATGTTGTAGTTCCCACACATTATTCTCCTCTTGTACACTCATCCTAGTCAACACCCTTTCCTTTCCTGCATGCTGTACCTACACCACTCCCTCCCACCAATGTACAGCAGTAGAGCTCCTACTAACAACTGGGTACACAAATCATCACTTAACACATACTTTTTCGTACATAATGCACATATTTTTCTGTGTGCTGTACTCTTCTTGGACTCTCTTATGAAGGATGCTGTCAATTCCTCTGAAACATAGGTAAATAATTGATGTGGCATCATATCTCAAAAGACCTGAATTTTCATCAACAGTGCTTTGAGAACCTCATATCTTCCACTTATCCTCAGGTTTCTAAACCAAATACAGAACGCCTGCATTTTAAATGACCTCAAGGTATTTCTAAAGTTAGAATATTTTGCTCACTCTTGATACCTATAATTGGCATTGGAATTACTAACCTATAATTTAGTGATAATTAATCTAGATTACAAAGAGAAATATGTTTCAACATCTGGCACTATAAAATTTAAAGATGCACAATCATGCTAAAAAATAGATATTTAATCACACCAGAAGCCTCCAATTTTTCTAAACTCTATGATCTCCTACTCTACTTGAGGATTCCTCCTGTGAAGATGTTCTGAGAATTTCTGCAAGGCTATGCCAGTAGCATGGTGTGTGTTATCTTACAAAACAAGGCAAATGTTCTTACAAATATCAAGGAATTGAGGGCTACCAGACCAATGACAAACTGTTATATTTTTGATTCTTTTAAATTCTCACAAAGGCAGACAAAATGATCACATCATTCTCTGTAACATCCTTCACTTTATTCACTCTAGAATCTTTAAAAATTCAGAAAAAACCCATCTGACTCATCACCGAGGCATTGAGAAAAACACTCTTGTAAGATGCAAAATCTGTGCAGAACAATGTCGTGCATATAAGGTTAATACCTGTAATGAAATTTTTTGTTTCTTCACATGAAAATAGGAAAGGCTCAAGGTAGGCTAAAAGAGATGATGCTAGGGAAGTACGGCAATTATAAAGGTCTTCTGTACGGCAATTATAAAGGTCTTCTGTAGCAGCTGAAATGTGCTTAAGCTGTTAAACTGACAGCAACCTCTCAATGACGCTGCACCGTCACAAAACAGATTATAAAACAGCCTGACAGTCCAACACATTACAAGGGCGAAATGAAACACTCAGATGCACTTAATATGTCTATTTTTCCATGTGGTTTACTCTTCTTGGAATACCCTTATGTCTGAAGGTATGCACATCTGTACTTACATATGTATGAATGTACATATGTGCATATTTGTGTGTATGTATATATGTATGTATGTATATATGTGTGCATGCAATTGAAATTTTGCACATCACCTTTAATTTCTCTATAGTTTATTTCTGTCTACAATCCTACAATTAGTTTTTCCTCATAAATGTTGTATACATAAAACATCTGATTTTGTGGCTTCTTAAAACAAATATGAAATGAGAAGTCTATCAACCAAGTAATTTGATGAAATATGGGGACAAACACAGCAGCAATTAAACTGCTTCCACATCATTTAAATTCACTGTATCCTGACATTATGAGACCAGTTAATTTAAATGTATAGAACATGAGTAGAACAATCAGAAAACAAGATATTTCTACAAAATATTAAGAAGTATACAAGATGGGATGAAATAAAAAAAAAAAACACACACACACACACACATACAGAGACAAGATCTGAAAGTAGCAATATTGTAAGAAAAGCTGGTCAAATTAGACATGTATGGTACTATGGATGAAAAAGTAATTCCAGTGGGAGTAAAAGAAATTAAGGTGAAGCCACTAAGGAAACCAACAAGAAGATGGAAAGACAAAGTCATAGACGTAAAGATGAGAGTACAAAATGGGACAATACAAGCACTTATGGAAATTTGCAGAAGAATGAAGAAGGTTTATTTGTAAGAAAACCAACCCAGTTGGAAACCTGCATGAATAATATTAATGCTTCTTACAACTAAGTTCTAGCACATTAAGTCCAACAGGTGAAATCTAATTTCACTGTTTGTCTATTAGATATGGTAAATGGTTATAACTATCATTCCTTATATAACCCAAACTTCTATAATTAAGAATTTATCACCTATAATTTATAACACTATTTTTTGTATCATGCATAGATAGAGTCCAGCAAACACAATAATAAACTTCCAGGTTCTGTAAATGAAGGAAATTTCTTGGTCAGTTAAGTGACAATCAGCTTCTTAAATGCAACCCTATGTTCAGGGGTTAGTTATTTACTTAGTTTTTGAAATAGCTAGTCAGTTACTCAGCTTTCTTTGTAAGTCTCACAATCATTTTATTGAACATGGGTCAACCTGGTATCCACCACCATCTCATTTGGCCACAGAAATTAGAATAAAACTGTACCAAGTATTGATTGAATTTAACTTTAAATAAAAGCAATAATTGAAACCTTCTTCACACTTGTTTCAACAGCATGTTACGGTGTTATGCCATCTATTCAGTGTGTGTATTTTGCCAGTTAAATAACAACTACTCTTTCACATTACATATCCTTGATTGTACAACATTGTATACAACCTGTCTGCCCACTAGGTTATTTCATTAACTTACTTTGCAGTTGCAGGCTGTACACTTATCATATGGGTCCTTCCACTGACTTCCTGACTCATACAGGTGCCCGAGGTATGTGCAAGGCTTTCCACCACCTGCAGAATTTAGGCTTGAGTTAGTACTGTCAAGCCCACATGGGTCATCCTGACACCGAGGACAGCAGTCTCCTGGATTCAGGATCGGATTTGTGCACGTCAGTGGTGGACACTCCATTGCCCAGCAGTCAATCTCACCATACTGGAAGCAGAAGTATAATAACCATCACGTATGGCACACAAATTGGAAACTTAACAAAACTTCATATTTACAGCTCTTCCCTCTGTTGTGATAGCTGATTAATTATGCTACAAGAGTTCTCCAGACAAAAAAAGTGTGATGAAACTGGTTATGAATTTATACATACTGTTCAAAAGAGTCTTGGGATAATTCTGTGAAGATAGCATATTTTTCCTTGAATCTAAAGAAAACTGTGACATTCTTACCTTCCCATGATTCAATCCACAAAACTGAAAAAACTGAATTAAATGCTGTGGTTTTGCAATAACCCACTTTTGTACGCATAGTTTAAGCTGATTTTTGACTTAAACTTCTTTATCAAAAGTATTAATGTACATTGGTATGGGAACAATGTGAACACGCACTGAACCTTATTACAAACAAATAAACAGTCAAGTTTCTCTCTTAACAACACAATGACATATTCTGGTTTTACCTACGTGTTTTGATCCTCATAAAGACCATTATCAGGCATGCTTGTATAAAAACTTTTAAAAAATGTAAAAGTGCATACCAAATTTTAAACATCCTTTGTGGGATCTCACCTTATTAATTTATAATTTATAATATGAAGCTATCAGTAATTCAGGCTCTACATTCTTCAATGTTAAGATGACTAGTGAAGTGGAAAGGATGTGGAGGAACTATTGATGGCCTAATTCAAGATTCAATCTTGTCACTTAATTTCAGCAACTGAGGCAAGCCACAAGAAACCTGGGACAGAACAGCATGCCCCTGGGCTCAGATTTGAAATAGAGACCTTGCAAATATAAAAAGCGCTACCCACTTAACCGTGATACTGGTGATTCATGCTTAAGTAATTGCATGGGTAGTCCTCCTAGAGAAGCTAATAGTCACTCAGCTGGTCAACAAATTTCCCCACTTTTTGTGTACCTAAAAGGTTAATTATAAAGTTTTCAATATCCCATGACAACACCCTGTCCTATGAAAAATAGGTAATTACTCCTTCTGTACAAAATTTCAATAAATGCAGAGTTTGTTCAGTATCTGAGAATAGATATGGTGTGCATATATTACCGAAAGACTGGTACTGACACTCTATGAAAAATACTTCAAGAATTTTTAAATTTTGTACATTTAGTGCTTATGTATGGGGGAGGGTTGACGTTAAGCAAGAGAAGAAATTATTTTCTTCACCGTCTGTTCAGACTGACTTCCAATTCAATTGATGCCAGTGACTGTTTTCTTGTAGATAAAACAGCCAGAGTATGAAACAGCAATCATTTCCATTTATTGTTGAGAGTAAGAATGCACATTAACGGTAACTACTGATGGCACGGGAGGAAAATAAGATGTTTAGCAAAGCAATAGCTTTATGTTTGAGGTCTTCACTCATCTGGGATGATAGTCAGTGTTGACTGGTAACTAAGCATTGAGTGGTAACTAAATACCCATCAACGTTTGGACCATCGAAGAAGTGCAAAGACGTCATTTACACCATGGCCATAGCCTAAAATCATGAAATTTCATGTTTCATGTCTCATAGACATTGAAATGTATAGGTTATACAAATCCACACATACATGATACATGACTCTGCAAGTATCTGATCTGCTGAATAAAGTCTTCTGGATGTAACTAATCTGTCACTGTGGGACATCCAATAAGAATGTTGCTTTTCTTGGGCTGCTTGACACTGAAGATGAAAACACTAGGATCCTTTGAAATGTCAAATACTACTCACCCACTGACATGGCATCACATTCCAGAAGGCTTTAATTTCTAGCACAACCACTAGCAGAACCTGAAATTTTGCACCTGAGTTGTTCTTTATTCTCCAGCATTTCTGTTGTTTGAAATCTTGACTCATGAAGTGTTCATACATAACCACAAATTAGGAGAAGAAAGAGGAGGGTAGAGGTGTAGGGAGGTACACGAGAGGTAGAAACTTACCAGACATTCACAAGTCTGGCACTGGTAGATCCACCTTTCACCACTGCGGAACACCACGTGCTTGAGTTCCTGATGTCTGCATGCTGCATTTGGGTCACACTGTGGACAGCATTTATCTGAAGCGCTACCTCCCGAAACTGAACAGTCACATGTAGGGTCTCTGCACGAGATCACACCTGATGAACACTCACAGCGTCGACATGGTTGTCCTGCAGGACTGACTGACAACCCATTACCCACTTCCCTGCCTTCAAACATGCAACCTGAAAAACAGGAATACTAGGTCATATGTTGCCAAATATGGAACTCTGGTCCCACAATTTTTGTCTTGAATCTACACTCTTGTAGGAAGCTAGAATAATACAAGATAATTAGTACTACAGTAAGCACCTTAAAATTTCATGATGCACTACCTACCTACCTACCTACCTACCTACCTACCTACCTACCTACCTACCTACCTACCTACCTACCTACCTACCTACCTACCTACCTACCTACCTACCTACCTACCTACCTACCTACCTACC
>Ga0123355_10002351_pt1 | contig 26742 bp, 16 predicted proteins | sample TergutEmb28metaG_3_FD_89872 | JGI IMG/M metagenome (GOLD analysis project Ga0123355, IMG submission 89872) | Embiratermes neotenicus P1 segment gut microbial communities from Petit-Saut dam, French Guiana - Emb289 P1 | ecosystem: Host-associated > Arthropoda: Insects > Digestive system > Gut ... | reverse complement strand
TTCCACCAAAACACGATAGCGAAAAAAAGCGTGTTCGGAGAAAAACGAAGCCAATGGCTCGATTTGAGAGCGATAACGTCCGTCAACCGGAGAAACAGCAGATAGAGTAGAAAGCATCGTGCAAAGATACGAAAAAAAACACAAAAAAGCAAGGGGATTTAACTTTGTTGAGCTCAACACTTCGTGTTTCGGTTCTTGACTTCGCTCGAAATGACGACTTTAATTTTATTTAAATGGCATTTTAACGACTTTCGCCCTCAATAATTTTTCGCGAACTTTGACAAAAATTTCAGTATCAACTTTTGAAAACGCCGTTTGAACATAACCCGTTCCGATAGCTTTATTCAGAGACGGTGCCTGCGTTCCGGAACAAACAAACCCAATCGAATTTCCGTCAACATCGCAAAGTTCATAACCTTGTCGAGGGATACCTCTGTCTAACATTTCGAAACCGACAAGTTTACGTTTTATGCCTTCGGCTTTAAGTTGCTCCATTGTTTCACGGTCGATAAATGGTTTGTTATCAACAAATTTTGTAATCCAACCCAATCCGGCTTCGATTGGAGAGACAGTGTCGTCAATTTCATGACCATACAAACAAAATCCCATTTCCAAGCGCAAGGTGTCGCGTGCACCTAAACCGGCAGGTTTAATTCCAAACTCAGCACCCGCTTCGAATACAGCATTCCAAATGGTTTGAGCATCTTTCGGATTGCAATAAATTTCACAACCACCTGATCCGGTATAACCCGTAATTGAAAAAATAACATTGGGAATACCTGCAAATTCAAGCACTTTGAAGGTGTAATACTTCATGTCAACGACATTTTCAGAGGTCAATTTTTGCATGGCTTTTAAAGCTAAAGGACCTTGAACCGCAAGCTGTGCATAGTTTTCAGAAGCATTATAAAAATCTTTACCAATCTCCATGCCCATTTCTTTAGCAATAGCACTCATCCAAGCAAAATCTTTTTCGATATTTGCTGCGTTTGGCACCATAAAATATTCGTCAGCTTTAAAACGGTACACGAGCATATCATCAACAATTCCGCCTTTTCCATTGGGCAAACAGGTGTACTGAACTTGTCCGTCGACCAAAGCAGAGACATCATTGGTTGTAACACGTTGCATAAACTCAAGAGCTTTTGGTCCTTTTGCCCAAAACTCGCCCATGTGTGACACGTCGAAAACGCCGATAGCATTGCGGACTGCCAAATGCTCGTCAACTAATCCGCTGTATTGCATCGGCATGCTGTAGCCGGCAAATTCAACCATTTTTGCACCAAGATCAATGTGGTTTTTTGTGAAAGGTGTTGATTTCATTAATTGCATTTTTTTTGCAAAGGTACGAAAAAAGTTTGATTTTTTTTGCAATTGTTAAAAAAAATCGTATCTTTGCAGAATGGATTGGCTCGTGGATACGATAATAAACTAAAAAATAAACCTGTTTTCAACTCAACTATGAGATGGATCGCCCTTTTGAAAGTAAGCATTATTTTGGCATGTGTACTGATGTTTACATCTGTTGCTACAATAGCACAAAATATTACTGCAACACCATATCCGGCCAACGGTTCAGAGGTTTCAGATAGTGGCATTATTGAAATCACGTTCGATAGAAATGTCACTGTTTCATTTTGTGCAGAATCGGTTTTAGTCAACGGATTTAGTACGTTTACGGACTTTAGTCAAGGTGTGTTTAGAATTTTTTACGATGATTTTTATTGGAAGGGAACCGATACGTTGCGTATCGAAATTAGCGACAACGCGATTTTTGAGACAGCAAATACGAGTAATCGTTCACCACTTTCGCTATACTTTGTGAGACCGGGATCCTCATCTGTCAAAGAATTGGGCCCGACAGACAAAATTTTAATTCATCCAAATCCTGTTTCTGATGTGTTGCACATCGAAGCCGAAAATTTGAAACGAATAGAAATTATAGATGTGTCGGGGCGCGTTCTTATTCAAAGAATACCGCAACGTTCGGACAGACAACAAATAGATTTAAGCAGATTGAGAGAAGGTATTTATTTTGTTCGTTTGACAACGACAGACAACCAAGTTATGGTTGAAAGATTTGTAAAAAAATAAATTCCCGTAGGGGCAGGCTTTAAATCTGCCCCTATCTTGTATAGAAAAAACAATCAAAAAAAACCAAAATAAATTATGGAAAAAAATCATACAGTTCGAGCTCTGCTTTGTCTTGTTTTGCTTTGTATCTCAAGTATGGCGATGTCCCAAACCCGAACGATTACCGGACGAGTAGTGTCGGCAGATGACAACATGGGTATTCCGTTTGCCAACGTTATGGCACGCGGAACAACGATTGGTGTAATTTCAGATTTGGAAGGACATTACAGCATTGATGTTCCGGAAAATGTAACTCATTTGGAATTTTCTTTCTTGGGATTTCGTTCGGAAATCAGAGAAATCGGAGCCAACCGCACAATTGATGTTACATTGAGTTCCGATGTGGTTGGTCTTGACGAAGTTGTTGTTGTTGGATTTGGCACACAACGCCGATCGCACCTTACAGGTGCTGTCGCAAGAGTTAGCGAGGAACAACTTCGAGATGCTCCGGTTTCTCGTCTTGACCAAGCCTTAATTGGTAGAGTTGCCGGATTGAATGTCAGCACAACATCTTCGGAAGCCGGTGCTGATCCGGTAATCAGAGTTCGTGGTATCAGCTCTATTAGTGCAGGAAGTGCTCCTTTAGTCGTTGTTGATGGAGTTCCAATGGCGGACGGGCTTTCGTTTATCGATCCACAAGATGTTGAGTCTATTGATATTTTGAAAGATGCCGCTTCTACGGCAATTTTTGGCTCGAGAGGTGCAAATGGTGTTATTCTTATCACAACACGAAGAGGAGAGGTTGCTCGTCCGAGATACTCGTTTTCTATGACACAAGGTTTTCGCTGGGCGTACCAAACCAACGATCGTTTGACTTACACCGAATATGTAACTAAACTTTTCCGTGAAAGAGATTTGCGCAGAATAGATCCGCAGTTTATTATGGAAGCAGATAGAGTTTTGAGCATCAGCAATTGGCCGGATGCCAACGGTTTTCGCGATCCGAACAGAATTCAAATCAGTAACGTTCACAACATGACGTCTGCATACATTTTAGAAAATCATATCGTAGGTTTTGCAACAGATGCAGAAGATTGGGTACTTAGAAATGCAGCTTGGAATCAGTCTTACAACCTATCAGTAAGTGGTGGTACGAGAGAGTTGAGATATTTACTTTCTGCGAATATCTCCAATGACCAAGGTATTATGCGAAACAGCGATTTTAATAGGATCGGTCTTCGTGCAAGAATTGATGCAAGACTTTCAAATCATGTAACCGTAGGCGTTAACCTTAATCCAAACTTTAGCGAAAGACAAATGCCTTATCAGCAGTTGCAAGATTTTACACGCTGGTGGTCGATGATTCCTATTTTTCACACAGAAGCTACAGCTGCTTTTACAGGTCAACCTGTAGGTAGTTATGCTCATCCGGCACATTTTCCAACCGGATTGCTTTACGAAGGTGTGATGCCCGATGGAAGTGTTGGTTCTACGGTCTCCGGAAGACCTTCTTCTTCAGGACAATTAAGTCCGTTTTGGAGATTTGACAATGGCTATCTTTCACGAAGAGATTATCGTATTCCTGCATCAGCATATATCGAGATCACGTTTTTGGAAGGCCTTTCGTTTCGTTCGACACAAAGTATTTTTGCACACTTTGGCGATCAAACGGATTGGCGAAATAGAGGTTGGGAGCCGGGTGCAGATAATAGAGGTATTTTTCTCACCAGACAACGTATCGAATTTTTGTCAGAAAATATTATGACGTTCAACAGAACAATTAACCGAGTTCACGATATTAATGTTGTTGCCGGTGTGACTTATCAACGCATAAATTTTCAAGAATCTCGCATAGAAGGTTGGAATTTTCCTTCGGACAATGTTCGAACGCTCAATCAGGCGACAAGAAGAGACCCCGCCGGCACATGGACAAGAAGAAATCCGGCAAGTATTTTAGCATCTTATTTGGCACGAGGAACATACGCATTTAGAGATAGATATTTGGCTTCGGCAAGTATTCGTGCAGACGGATCATCACGCTTCGGACCCGAAAATCGCTGGGGTTGGTTTCCTGCACTTTCGGTGGGTTGGCGTATTTGTCAAGAAGATTTTATGTTGCCTACAAGAGAATGGTTGGATCAACTTAGAGTTCGCGTAAGTTGGGGTATTACAGGAAATGACGATATTGCAGCATTAGCCTTTGAAAACTTACTGCTGACATCAAATTATGAATTGGGAAGCACCATTCAGCCCGGAGTGGGACCTTATGCTCACGCCATTGGAAATCCAAGAATCGGTTGGGAGCAAACTTCAGAATGGAACTATGGTTTGGATGTTAGTTTTTTTCAAGGACGCATCGGATTCTCTCTCGATTATTACTATGCAATAACTGACGGACTGCTCCTTCAACAGCCAACCATGAGTTTTACCGGTTCCAACGTTTTTTGGAACAATATCGGAGCGGTTAGAAATAGGGGGGTTGAAGTAGAACTTCAAACCGTAAACGTTAGTCAAAGAAATTTCAGATGGTCAACGTCGCTTAATTTTTCAACCAACCAAAATAAGCTTTTATCTCTTGGTGGCGAATTGTTAATTCCTATCACAACAGGAGATTTTGACCAATATCGTTCTATTGTAGGGCAAACGCCTATTCAGTTTTTCGGTTTCAGAACTGATGGTGTTTGGCGTTCGCAAGCAGAAATTGATGCGGCAGTAGCCGCAGGACGTAATACTGAGGGTACAAGTTTAGTGAATGATGTTCCCGGAGGTCTTAGAGTTACAGATGCTAACGGAAATATAAATGTTGTCATCGACAACAACTCAAGAACAACGCTTGGAAATCCATTTCCAAGATTTACATGGGGAATCAATAATTCGTTTTCAGGTTGGGGATTCGACCTTTCGTTCTTGCTTCAAGGTGTTCAAGGACTTTCGATTTACAACGACGACGTTCGTTACAATGAAAATATGAGAACGTCCAGACGTATGGTTGAAAATCGTTGGATTTCGCCAAACAATCCGGGAGATGGTTTAACACCGAACTTCGAAACAGGCACAGGTGTTCATCAAGCCATGACCGATTGGGCTATTCAAAACGGATCATTTATTGCGTTGAGAAACGTAACGTTGGGTTATACGCTTCCTCGTCAAATTGCACAGCGATTTAGTTTGAGAAGTGTTCGTGTTCACGTTTCTGCAGAAAACTTATTGTATTTGTGGAATATCGGACACAATAGCGTAACGCCTTATATGGGTATCAATCCCGAAGCGCGTGCAGGCGTAGGAGGTCGTGGAGCCAATCCGCTAATTGACGGTTTCCAACGTGGTGCATTCCCAATTCAAAGTTCACTTATTTTCGGACTAAATATCAATTTTTAATAATTAAAACCATGAAAAAATATTTTAACATAGCACTAATAACTGCCGGACTTTCCGTTTTATTGTCGTGCAACGCCATGCTCGATATTGACCCGGAATCAGACATTACTGAATCTGTGTTCCCAAGAAATACGAGTGAACTTAATGCCCTTGTTATCGGTGTTTATTCCGGACTTCGAGCTCCCATACAATTGGAATGGCGATTTACGGAGCTACGTTCAGACAACACTTGGCAAGCAGAAAAAGGCTCTGCAACGCAAATAAATCGAGATTTGGATGGTCTTGATCAATTTTCTCCGCGAGTGGATATGCCGGAAATCTATAACTATTGGTATTGGACCTATCAATATATTTCAGCGGCTAACCTCGTGATTCGTAATTTGCATGTGGCTCTTGACACAGAAGCGGCACTAAAAGCACAATTCGAAGCCGAAGCTCGTTTTTTAAGAGCTTTAGGACATTTTAATTTGGTCCGATTATTTGGTCCTATTTTCTTGATGGACGACTTAAGAACGCCACAAGAAGCCAGACGAATGAACCGTGCGCCCGTAGAGCAAATTTATGAATTTATCATTGATGATTTAACGTTTGCTTCGGAAAATTTGCCGGCACGACATACTGCGGCAAACGTGGGACGTGCAACCACTTGGGCAGCAAGAACATTGTTGGCAAAAGTTCACATGACCATGCAAAATTTCGACTTGGCATTGCCTTTGCTTCGAGAAGTGCAAAACAGTTGGCACGACTTAGAATTGTCTGCCGGATCTGCCGGATCTGCTTTTGCAAATGTGTTTTCACTAAACAATGAAATGCCAACGAATGATGAAATTATTTTTGCAGTTCGTTTCAACGGGGAGGCCGGTCTTGGTTCTCGTTTTAGTAATGATTTTGCACCGTTAAACTCGCTACAAAATGTTGTGAATATGGGAACAAGCAGAGGCTTAAATGCTGCAACGTGGGATTTGTTCGATTCGTTTGCCGAATACGATACCATTCGTCGCGATGCTTCGATAGGCTTGTGGAGAGGAATTGGCGGTGATGAAGAGGACAGAATTCGCCAGCGTTTGTATCCAAGAAAATTTATTACAAATGTTATCGGGGCGGATCAAAGCAGTCAAGATTTTCCAATTCTTCGTTTTGCCGATGTGTTGTTGATGTTGGCTGAAACTATCAATGAAATAGACGGACCTACATCTGAAGTATTTGTCCTTATAAATAGCGTTCGCAACAGAGCGGGAATAGCTTCGGAACACAATGTAAGCACGGACAGCCGATTGGAAGCTCGCGAAATTATCGAAAACGAGCGCCGTTGGGAATTGGCGTTTGAAAATCATCGTTGGCACGATTTAGTTAGAACAGGTAGAGCGATAGAAGTCATCGAACGACAAATTTTTGAAATTGATTTTGAATACTATTTGAGATATGCTGAACGTGCTCCTATCAGAGGTCAAATCGTTCAACCGTGGCAACTTTTACTGCCAATTCCGCTTCGCGAAATAGATGCAAATAACGACATTATCATAACACAAAACTTCGGATACTAAGATGAAAGCAAAAACAATCATAAAAAACACCATTCTTGCGATATGCATCATATCGCTTGGATTATTAGTAAATTCGTGCAACGAAGATTTATTCTTACCTGATAATATCAGAGATTCAATTACTGCTCCGGAAATTCACAGTTTTTCACCCCAATCCGGAACGATGGGAGACGAAATTACAATTACCGGACGAAGTTTATCGTCTGTAAGATATGCGTTTATAGGTGGACGTCGAACGGAAGTTGCACAACGCTTTACAGACTACACAATCGTGTTAAGACTTGTCGGAACAGAAATAACAGGACCAATAACACTTGTTAACAACATCGATGCAACAACAACAGCCGAAACGTTTGTGGTCATTGACAACATTCCGGAAATAACATCTGTAAAAGAAACAGATGCCTCCGGAGCAGATCTCACAGAACTTGTTGACGAACGTCGCGTTTTCATTATCGGCGAACAACTTGGCGCTGTAATACGCGTAACGTTTGGTAGTGATACAACCATCATTGAAGGAGAAGATACAACGTTTAATAGAGCGATACCGGGAAGACTTATTGACCGAAACGATACGATGATTATTGTTGAAGTACCTTATTTAGATGTTGATTTTGGAGATTTGGCACCAATCAATTTTGAATATATGAGAGAAGGACAATTACAAGACACATCTGTCGGTCCTTTTCCCGTAAACAATGTGTTTATTGCACCAACCATCACAAACAGAGATGCGATTCCCGAAGAAACTAACCCAAGCCGAGTCATTGTCATACGAGGAACAAATTTAAATCGTGTTCACTATGCTTTTTTAGACGGCTACAGAGATTCAACGTGGACGATTATTTCTCAAACAAGAACAGAACTTCGTGTGCTTGTTCCGGGGTTTACTGCAGGTAGAACTGCCGGCGATTTAATCCTTGTTCACAACAGAAACAGAGCAGAAGAAATTGTAAAAAGAATAGGAGTTGTTAACGAAGGTGCTTTAAATTTTGTTAGACACAGAAACGTTAGAATGCAAGTAAATAGACCTCCGGGTCAAGAAAACATGAACAATTTCCTTAATGCTGACGATGGACAACTCTATGGTCCTTGCGACAACGAAATCGTGAATATTGCCGACGTAACTACATTCTTTTTCTCTATTTCTACATCTACACCTGCCGGTGGAATTCCAGCCATCGTGTTACAGAATCCGGCAAACTCGAATACACAGTTTCAGAATTTCAACTGTGTAACCCGAGATCCTGTATCCGGAGAAGTTTCAAGTGAGTCATTGCCAGCCGGTACGAGAGGAGCGAGAGGAATAAGATTTACACGTTTGAATCCGGACAATGTTCTTCAGAGAGAGCTTATAGACAGAGTTTTGGCTCCGGAAGGGTTAGATAGCATCTATTTAGATATGGTGCCTACAACCATAAATATGGCAGATTTAGTAACAAACTCTCCACATTGGAGAGGAAGCGGTGTTAATATAGCTCCAGGTGGCGGAAACTGGGATATTGGTGATGTAATTGTATTTAGAGAATACTTGAATCACAACAATGGAATTGGTGGCACAGGAGGAAGATTTGGATTTATTCATATTACGGGTGTGGACCCGGGTCCACGTTTCGACCCGGAAAATCCTGCAGCCCAAGATGTAATGGATAGACGTATGTCGTCTGTTACCATCAATGTTTGGTTCCAAAGACCGGTAGCAGAAACAGAAGAAGAATAAACGGCAAAAGGTCAAAGGTGGCTGAGCAAAGTCGAAGCCACCGTCCTTAACCCTTAACCTTTTTATATAGATGAGAAAACTTTTAACCATAACCTTGATATTTTTTGCAACCATCGGTTTTGCAAGAGAGTTGAGTATCAACCCTACGCAAACCAACGCTCAATGGCGTAGTGTGTTGGGCAGTTTACAGGCAGGAGATATTGTATATTTGGAAGACGGTATTTACACCAACTTTCAAGTTGATATTCGCGGAAACGGAACGGCAACAAATCCGATTATTGTGCAAGCAAGAAATCCGGGAAATGTGTTTATCGAGGGTGCAATTGCTGTGAGAAAAGCCGGAAATTTTATCACGGTTTCCGGACTTCATTTTCGCAACGGTTGGGGGTTAAGCACCAACAGCGACCCAAATCGTGAAGCCGGATTGGTGTATCAATTTCGTATTGGAACTGGAGAAGTTGCCAGCAACAGCAGATTAACCAATAGTGTGTTTGATTCGTTGTTCAATCCAAGTCTCAACGAACATAACAGAGACCATGATGATTGGTGGGTTGGTTTGTATCACGGAAGCAATAATCGAATAGATCACAACTATTTCGGTTTCAAACGAGGTTATGGCGTGTTGATGTTTGTTGACCCAAGAAACGGAAATCCAAACGTACCGAGTAATCACGTTTTAGAAAATAATTTCTTCGGACACAGACCCCAAAAAGTGGAAAATGGCGTGGAACAAATTCGCATTGGAGATTCCGAAAGATCAATGTTCTCGGTTGGCATGATTATTCGCAACAATGTTTTTTACCACAATAACGGTGAGATAGAAATTATTTCGGTAAAATCTGCCGACAACATTATTGAAGGTAATTTCGTTTACGAATCAAGAGGACAGTTTACGCTTAGGCACGGTGATAGAAATACCATTCGCAACAATGTATTTATCGGAAATGGTTTGTCCAATCGAAGTGGTGTTCGCGTTATTAATGCCGGTCAGCGGGTTTACAATAATTGGTTTCAAGGTTTGAGAGGATCAGGTACTTGGTCGGCACTTTCTTTCCAAATGGGAATCATCCAAACTCATCCTCTTAACTCACATCATCGAGTAATAAACGCTGAGGTAGCCTACAACACATTCGTCGATGTTCAGCGAATAGAAATAGGCTCAAATGTTTCAAATCCTCCAAGTGCCGTGTTTCCGCCTCTTGATTCTCGCTTCAGAAACAACATCATTTTCAATGCCACGTCAAGCGTACTTCCAATAACTGTACTTGTAGCGGGAAGAGAGGAGGGTATTACGTTTGAAGCTAATTTGCACCGATGTTTGGATCCTCGTTTTACACAAGAAGGTTTTTCGTTGCGTCCGAATTTGAATTTTGTGAGGCCCGCAGGAGCATTGTTTTTCGAACTCGTTCCGCACGGTCCGATGGACTGCCTTCCGGAATTAACGGGAAGAGGTGGAATTCCTTCCATAGAATCACATCCTGACATTACCGGAAATCCCCGACAACGCCCGTTTACTGCAGGAGCAGTCAATGTTGAAAATATGGGAAAACGACCCAAAATTCCAAATTTATACGAAGTCGGTGCGACATGGTTTGCGTGTATCCGGACCAAGTATTTTTCGAGATACACTTCACTTGATTAACAAAACTAATAAAAACACACTGTAACAATGAAACTTCTAACTACATTTTTAGCAATTTGCCTTTTTGTAAATGCAGCAAGTGCACGACCTGTAATAATTAACGACATTAATAACCTTTCACAAATCGTTAGAAATGCACAGCCCGGCGCCGAAATTGTAATTGCAAATGGCACTTATCGCGACGTTCAGCTCGTTATTCACGGTAGAGGCACGGAAGGACGACCAATTATTGTGAGAGCAGAAACGCCCGGACAGGTCATTTTTTCCGGACAATCAAACCTGCGTTTTGCCGGTGAATTTGTAGAAATTCAAGGAATTGTTTTCAAAGATGGGTATTCACCAAATGGTCCGGTTATTGAATTTAGACACGGACGAGAAGTGGCGAATAACAGCCGAATCACGCAAAGTGCGATTTTAGGGTTTAGTCCGCCCAACCGCATGCAGGCCAATCACTGGGTGATTATGTTTGGAAGAAACAATCGCTTTGACCACAATGTGTTGGCAGATAAAACTAATCTCGGTGTTACGCTTGTGGTTGAACTCAACGAAGAAAGACATCAAGAAAACTATCATAGAATTGATCACAATTTCTTCGGAAGACGCCCGAATTTCGGATCAAACGGAGCAGAAACCATTCGTGTTGGAACATCAACATGGGCACACACCTCGTCTCGTACCATCATTGAAAGTAATTTTTTCGAGCATGTTGACGGTGAAGTTGAAATTATTTCTATCAAATCAGCCGACAACATTATTCGTAACAATACCTTTTTCGAAAGTCATGGTGTTGTGGCACTTCGTCACGGCGACAGAAATTTGGTGGAAGGTAATGCGTTTTTTGGCAACAATAAGCCGTTTACCGGAGGTGTTCGTATTGTCAACGCAGGACATACTGTTCGTAACAATTATTTTGAAAACTTGGAAGGCAGACGTTTTTTCTCAGGCTTGGCTGTGATGAACAGTGTTCCGAATTCGTTACCGAATCGCTACCATCAGGTGAAAGATGTGAGAATTTATAACAACGTTTGGTACAATGTTGCATTTATCGAATTTGGTACAGGAAGCAATGCGGAACTCAACGAAACTCCAGAAGACGTACTGTTTGAAAGAAACACCATTATCAACACCAATTTAGCAACTCCGTTTGTTATGTTAGATGATATGAGTGGAATTACATTTAGAGACAATACCATGCGAACATCAGACGGAAGATTTACCTACCGTGGATTTACTCAAAACAGGAGAGCAACGCCGGTTAATGTTGCAGTGGATGCTGTGCAAAGAGACCAAACCGGACCATCGTGGTTTAATAAAGATAGAGTTGTAGAAACTCCTGTTGTAACCTTTGCTACTGTTCGTCCGGGACAAAATACGTTGGTTGAAGCGGTAAGAAATTCGACACCTTATCAAGCCATTGAGCTGGAAGAAGGCGTATTTTGGATTGATGAAATGATGGAAATTACGCATACCTTGACTATTCGTGCGAAAGAAGGCCTCACATCACGTCCGGTACTTCGTTATAACGGTCGCTTAAATGGACAATTTATATTCCGTTTGCACGATGATGTTAATTTTACGTTAGAAGGTGTTTGGATTAAAGGAACGGTTAATCCGGGTAGTGGAGCTCTTGCAGGAGGTATAACCACGATTACTCCAATGCGTTCGACGTATTCAGCAACATTTAGAAACAATCGTTTTTCAAACTTTGACGGAAACACACACAGTGCGTTTCGTGCACAACGAGGCACGTTGGCTGATGTATTGATTTTTGACAACAATTCGTTTGATCGTATTGCAGGCGATGCGATTTTCTTGGCAGCCGAAACCGAAAACCGAGGCACTTACAACGCAGAAATAATAAGGGTTACCAACAATAGATTTTTCAGCATTTTGAATGCCGGTATCAACGTGCATCGCGAAGGTCCGGACGAAAGCACAACCGGTCCGCAACTTTATGTAGAAAACAACGTTTTTGAAAATGTAAACAATCAAGAACGAGGCTCTGCAATTATGGCTTGGGGAGCACAGGTTGTGAATATCTTTAACAACCAATTTATCGGTGCCGGACGAGCCGGTTGTGTGATTCGTTTCGACGAAGCAGCTTGGCATCTCATCAGTGTTGGCGACAACAATATTTATGATTCCGGACGCATTTGCTCGTTTTGGGGTAATGTTGTAACCGGAACGATTACAAATAATCCTCCGGCGAGGTCGATAGAGGGGAATCTTTAACAAACATAACAAATAAAAAAAACATGAAACTAAAAGGAAAAGTAGCCGTCATCGCAGGCGGAGCACGCGATTTGGGACGTGCAATCTCTATTCAAATGGCAAAAGACGGAGCAAAAGTTGTTATCAACTATTTCGATAACGAAGACGATGCCAAAGAAACTCTTGCAGAAGTAAAAAAAATTGGTGGAGAAGCTATCATCGTTCAAGGTGATATGACGAAGTGGGCAGATGCTCAAAATCTCATCGCAGAAAGCGTAAAAGCGTTCGGAAATGATATTCACGTTTTAGTGAATGTTGTAGGCGGATTAGTTGGCAGAAAAACCATCGAAGAACAAGACGAAGAGTGGTATAATTTCTTGATGGATGTAAACATGAAATCATGCTTTATGGTAACAAAAGCAGCTATCGGACATATGCCGGCGGGCAGTTCGATTGTTTACTTCTCCTCACTTGCAGCAAGAGATGGCGGCGGTCCGGGAGCATCAATGTACGCAACTGCAAAAGGTGCTGTAATGACCTACACACGTTCTATGGCGAAAGAATTCGGACCTCGCGGTATTCGTGTAAACGCACTCGCTCCGGGCACAATCGCAACATCGTTCCACGATAGATTCAATACGCCGGAAAACCGCGAACGCATGAAGGGTGTTTACCCACTTCGCAGAGAAGGAACAGCACAAGATATCGCAGATTTGACCTCGTTCTTGGCATCTGACGAATCGTCGTATTTGACAGGAACAAATATCGATATTAACGGAGGAATGTTTTTTTCGTAAACGAAAAAACAGCAAAAAGTAAAAGGCGAAAGGTGGTCACGACTTCGCTCAACGACCGAAATCGGTGGCTGAGCGAAGTCGAAGCCACCGCCCTTAACCTTTAACCCTTGACTTTTAACCTAAATAAAGTACACAATTATGAAAAAAATCTTAATCCTAATCTTCTGTGTTGCAACCATTTCCCTTGTTGCTCAACGCCAACACCCAAATTTAAATCTTACACAAAAAGGCGTTCAAGAACTCAGACATGCCGTAACACAAGGATATCCTTTGTTAGACAACACGATTGAAATGTTCCGTGCCGATGTTCATCAAAGCATTGCACGAGGAATCATCGTACCTGTCCCAAGAGATCCGGGAGGAGGTTATACGCACGAAAGACATAAATCGAACTACACCACAATGAAAAGAGCCGGTGCACTTTGGCAAATTTTTGGCGATGAAAAATATGCAATTCATGTCAGAGACATGTTGATGGAATATGCTAGACTTTATCCTACGCTCGATTTTCATCCCGAAGGCATACATGCGGCAGCTCCGGGACGTTTGTTTTGGCAAGCATTAAACGAGCACGTGTGGTTGCTGCATACCGTTCAAGCCTACGATATGATCTTTGATTTTTTGACACCTAACGAAAGACAATTTATCGAAGATAGTTTGATTCGTCTGGTTGTTGCAAACAACATAAGTGCCAGAAGTTTTGACAGAGTTCACAACCACGGAACTTGGGCAGTTTCAGGCGTTATCATGGCAGGTTTTGTACTTGGTGAAGACGAGTGGGTACAAAAAGGACTGTACGGCTCTAATCTTGACGGAACAACCGGATTTTTAAGACAAATTGATGAATTGTTTTCGCCTTGCGGATTTTATCTCGAAGGAGCCTATTATCTGCGTTATGCGTATTGGCCAACCGTTCAAGTGGCTCTTGCTGTACAAAACAACCGCCCGGAATTAAATATTTGGGCGACCAAAGACAGTGTTTTGATCAAAGCAGCTGCTAACCTTCTTTACATGACCGACGGAAGGGGTCAATTTTTGCCATTCAACAATGCCATTATCGAAAAAAACTGGACAAGTCACGAAATCATTCCTTTGGTTAATGTTTTGTACAGCTTTAGACCCGATCCAAACTTTCTTTACGTTGCACAGCGCCAAGGCTGGGTTATGCTTACCGAACAAGGCGTAGCTGTTGCGAGAGATGCAGCTGCAGGTAAAGCATCTGAGTATTTCCACAGACCGTCGATGTTTATGAGTGATGGACCACGAGGCGACAGAGGCGGAATGGGCTTTTTACGTCACGGATTCGGATACGATCAAATGTCTGTTATTATGAAATATACCCAATTCGGTATGGGACACGGGCATTTCGACAAACTTTCGATGATGCTCTACGACCAAAATGCGGTAATTTTCCAAGATTACGGAACAGTTCGTTATTTGAATGTTCCGCAAAGACAGGGTGGGCGCTATGTGCAAGAAACGCACACTTGGGCAAGACAAACCGTAGCACACAACACCGTTGTTGTCGATATGCGTTCCAACTATGATGGAAATATGAGAATTGCAGATCGTTATCATTCCAAGGCATTTTATTTCAACATTGATAATCCGAATCAGCAAGTGATGAGTGCGTTCGATACAACGGCTTATCCGGGCGTATTTATGCAACGCACTATGGCCATGATTTTAAACGAAGAAGCATGGGGCAATAAACCTATCGTGATTGATGTTTTCAGACTTGCATCTTCGGGAACACACACGTACGATTTAGTGTTCAATCATCCGTCTAACGTGAGTATGATTGCAACGGATATTAATTATCAATGGCACAGAACGTGGGAGCCTATGGGCGAAGCCAACGGTTATCAACATCTTTTCAATAGAGGAGATGGTGTAGCATCAGGAAATACAGCATACTTCACGTTTTTCAAGCCAACAGGTATTCGTTTTTACACGCTTATCACGTCAACCGTTCCTGAACAAACACGTGTATTCTTCACGCAAGTAGGAGCGAACGACCCGAACTTTATTTTACGTCCGGATAGAAGCGTTATCATCAGAAATGAAAACGTAGGAAATTTTACATTTGCTTCGATTATTGAGCCTCATGGTGTATATAACGAGCCATTCGAATATACATTAGGTGCATTCAGTCTTTTCGAAAGAATAGAAACACTACAAAGCAACGAAAATGCTTGTATTGTTCTCCTTACGGAAAGATGTGGCAGACAATGGGTTTTTGCAACAGCAAACAACACGCCCGACAATACTGTAAGACACAGTCACACCGTAGGAAACCAACGCTTTGAATGGACAGGAAATTTCATGTTTGAGAGCTACACGCCGGAAAGATTCGCAATTCCAACAACACGTAGAAGACGATAACAGGTACGGAGTAACGGAGTATGAGGTACGGGGTAGGTTTTATTGCACACCTCGTACCACGCACCTCGCCACCTCGCACCAATAAAACCATATTTCCATGAAAAAACTATTCATTATCATTATTGCACTATGTGCTTTTGTATTTGTCACACAAGCAAACAACGTTGCTCAAACAGCACCTGAACCGACAGATAATGTTAATCCGTTTGTTGTCATAAATATCACGGATTTACCTGAAGAAGTTCGACAAAGAATTCAAAGAACGCTTTACCTCCAAGGGTATAGAGCACAAACACAAACCGTTTACCAACACAGAGAAACAAAAGAAATCAAGGTAAATGCCATAAGCAACGAAGCCTCTCATGTAACGTTTTTCTTCGACCAATACGGCAACTACATAAGATCATGAAAAAGTTAATTGTTGTTATCGCAGTGTTGTACTGCGTTACAACGCTTTCCGCACAACCATTTTTAACGGTGTCGTTCGACGATAGAATTTTGATTCGTTCAAAAGAAGCTATCGCAAACAACGACCCTGTAGCGATGGAAGCATTGCAAGGTCTTTTGGAATCTGCAGAAAGAATGATGACCTTAGGTCCTTGGACTGTTACGGAAAAAACGTTTGTTCCTCCAAGTGGCGACAGACGGGACTATATGACGATTGCTCCGTTTTGGTGGCCCAATCCCGAAACTCCGGACGGATTGCCTTACATTCGTAATGACGGCGTGAGAAATCCGCAAGTTTTTGATTTCCCCGAACGTGAAAATTTGAGAAATGTGTCGCAAACAACACTGTACTTAGCGTTGGCTTACTATTTTACCGGAGAACAAAACTATGCCGAACGAGCGACAGAAATTATCAGAGTTTGGTTTTTGGACGAAGAATTGGGCATGAATCCAAACCTTAATTTTGGACAAGCTATTAGAGGCATAAACGACGGACGAATTTTCGGTTTAATCGAAACCCGATTTTTGGTAAAAGTTGTGAATGGTGCGATGCTACTGAGAGGAAGTAATGCTTGGACTAACGAAAAAGATGAACAACTGCAAGCGTGGTTTGGTAATTTTTTAGATTGGATGGAAAAAAGTCCGCTCGGACGACAAGCCGAGGCAAGGTTGGTGAACAACATCGGATCGTTTTACGAAGCACAACGGGTGAGTTTTGCAATTTTTTCAGGACAATACGACAGAGCAAGAAATATCATCAACAATTCTGTAAAAACAAGAATTTTCTACCAACAAACGGAAGACGGACAAATGCCTTTAGAATTAGTTCGTACCGCAGCACTGTACTACGTTACATTTAATCTTGCAGCTATATTTCAAATAGCAACTATGGCTGATAAATTGGGAATAGATTTATTTAACTATGTTGATGGACAAGGACGAAGTATCAGCAAATACATAGATTTTTTAGTGCCATTTTACACCCAAGAAAAAGAATGGCAATGGCAACAAATTCGTCCGTTTGATTTTGTTCATGCAAAAACACTACTGATAACGGCTGCCGAATGGCTAAACAATCCAAAATATGCCGAAGCAGCCGAAAAAATAGAAGGAGATCTCCCTTGGCTTGTAATTTTAACGGGACAATATCCGGCGGAACGATAATTTTAATAGGCAAAAGGTTAAAGGCAAAAGGCGAAAGGTTTTTCGTCACAGAAGAAGCCTTCAACCCTTGACCTTTAACCCTTAACCAACTATATACCATGAAAAAAACAATTTCCATCATCACAGCGTTGTGCTTTGCAACAACCCTTTCGTCCCAACCATTTCTAACGGCTTCGTTCGACGATAACATTTTAATGAACTCCAAAACTGCAATCGCAAACAACGATCCTGCTGCTGTTGAAGCATTGCAAGGTCTTTTGAGAAGCGCTGAAAGAGCCATGACCTTGGGACCGTGGACGGTTACAGAAAAAACATTTATTCCGCCAAGTGGCGACAGACGTGATTATATGACGCTTGCACCGTTTTGGTGGCCTAATCCCGAAACTCCGGATGGCTTGCCTTATATTCGCAGAGATGGTGAAAGAAATCCATCTGTATACGAATTTCCCGAACGCGAAAATTTGAGAGATATGTCACAAACCGTTTTACATCTGGGATTAGCGTATTTTTTCACCGGCGAACAAAGATTTGCAGAAAGAGCTTCCGAAATAGTTTATGTTTGGTTTTTGGATCAGGAATTAGGGATGAATCCAAACCTCAACTTTGGACAAGCTATTAGAGGAAGAAACACCGGGCGTGGTGCAGGACTGATCGACACACGATTTCTTTTAAAAGTAGTGAATGGCATGATGTTAATAAGAGAAAATTCAGCGTGGTCTGACGAAAACGAGGAAAATTTACAAGCATGGTTTAGCGAATTTTTGAACTGGATGGACAATAGCGAAATCGGACGACAAGAAAATCGAGCCTTGAACAATCACGGCACATATTTTGAAGCACAACGCGTGAGTTTTTCGATTTACACCGGACAATACAACAGAGCTCGTGATATTATCCAAAATTCCGCAAAAGCGAGGATTTTTTACCAACAAACCGAAGATGGCCAACAACCTCTCGAGCAGCGTCGCACACTGTCGATGCACTATGTTACCTTTAATCTCGCAGCGATGTTTCAATTAGCCATTATGTCTGACAAATTAGGCATTGAATTGTTCAATTATGTTGATGAACAGGGGAGAAGTATCAGCAGATATATGGATTTTATTACACCTTTTTATACCCAAGAAAAAGAATGGACCTGGAAACAAATCCGTCCGTTTAATTTTATTCGTGCCAAAGCATTATTGCTAACTGCCGGCGAACGATTAAACAATCCTAAATACACTCAAGCTGCCCAAAAAATCGAGGGCGACCTACCTTGGATTGTCCTTTTGACGGGGCAGTTTCAAAGCGAACGATAAAATAAAAAAACGACCCGATCACTGAGCTTGTCGAAGTGCGGGTCGCTTTTTTTGTTTTGAATAGATTATGGACGAGGCCAATCTCGTACACAACGCACGGTTCTTCCCGAACTTTTAACCCCTGCCTCTTGCGGACTAATCTGTCCGGTAGCACCGATGTAGAAAAAATATGCACTTGTTGGACCATGCTCTGTTTGTGACCAATACGCTCCGAATCGGCGATTAACAGCAGCATTATTGCTGTGATGACCGGTTATTCCTGCAGCAGTTGTGGCATTGGCACCGGTAAGAACTATTCCTGAAAAATTGGCTCTCCAGCTACGGACATATTCCTCAACGACAGGTAAACTAATATAAGGTTCTCTACCGCTAAGAGATACTTGCTCTCCTGCCAAACTTCTGATGTGTTGATCTAAAATTGCAAAATCTTCTGCAGTTGGTACACGCCAACCGGTGTTATCTCCTTGAAAATTTGGAGGACACATCTGATCTGCAAAACGTATAACAGCACACCACGAATACAAAGCACCATCGGCGTCATTAAAATTTGGACGACAGTCTGCATTAAACGAACCCCCTTGTGTGGAATTAAAACCCGTAAAATTTGCTGTTGATGTACCTCTACCGCCGGCGCCGGGAACGTGTGGAAAACAACGTTGAACAGGACCTGACCATTGCTGATCACCAACCACTATTGTGTTGGGCGGATTGCGAGGATCGCCACCAAGCGTGAATGTAGGAGCGGAACCACCTCCGAAAAAATGGACACTATTGCCACTGATTTCATTACAGCCGTGCTCAAAAGCTGAAAACACGCGAAACAAACTGGTGTCGGCATGTCCGCCATCGGCAGTAACTGCCACAACATGAGCTGTTCCAATAGCTTCTGCGGTAACCAAACCGCCACTGTTTACCGTAACAACCGTAATGATTTCTTCATCCGGATCAGCATCTTCGTCAGGTACCGTTACCGCGGTCCAAGTAAGGCTTCTGTTTGTCGCATTGTGTGGCGTAAAATACGGCACCAATTCCGTAGTTTCACCAACTTGTGTGTGAACTTCCGGCATAATCAAAATGCCCTCAACAGGAATGTTTTCGCTGTTATCGCAAGATACGAACAAGAAAGGCAAGAGCAACAAGGGAAGCAAAAAATTCCTCATAATTATTTAATGGTTAAGGGTTAAAGGTCAAAGGTAAAGGGCTTGTTTTTGTGGCGAAATACCTTTCGCCTTTCGCCCTTTACCTTTTGCCTTAAAAATTATTGTTTAATAAATCGCGTAACTACAACTTCTCCGTTTGTAGCCGTTACACGGATGAAATACAGACCTTCTGCAAGACTTGATACATCTACGTTTTGTCTGCCATCGCTCGCTGCTTGTCTGATGACTGTGCGACCAAACATATCCATGATTTCAATCAGTCTCATGTTTTCTGCTTCTACATAAAGAATGTCAGAAACCGGATTTGGGAAAACTGAAACTGCTGTTTGTTCTGTTGTAATTTCCGGAAGAATAGAGGTTCCCGGATCTTCTTCTGCTCCGGTTCTGAATCTTACGGTGTATGGTTGAGATCTCAACGCATTGTTATCGCCACCTACAAATGCTCCGCGTGGGAAAAGAATTTCATAATACGTTTCGTATGTCAATCCTGAAACCGGGATTGTTGTTCCGGTGCCTCCTGTAATGGGTGTTCCATTCAACGTAACAGCAACATTTGGATTACGCTCCATAGGAACTCCTTCGAAATTTACGGACATCGTAAACGTGTTTGAAGCTGCTGTGTCGCCAAAGATAACATTTCCTGCAGCGTTTGTATAAGTTATCGAACGAATGAAGTGATCTTCCATCGGTGTAAGCAACGCCTCTACAAGCATACGCGAGTGGCTTGTTCTAATGATAACGAATCTTCCTGCCGGAATATTCAAGTTGCTCGCTCTCAACATAAACGGTCCTGCCTCGTCCATATCAGCTAAACCTCTAATATCAGCACTGTCTGTAGCAAACATAACCGGAGTCCACTCCCAATCTTCATCATGAAGAGAGTTGGCATGGAATATCTCAGATATGTGAGTATAACTTGCTCCCGGAAGATGTGTTCCCGTGTTTCTGATCATATTTAATGTAATTTCTGAAATAGACGTGCTTTCAACTCTGAAAATAAATTGAGCTGCGGCATTACTGTGCAATCTCGCTTTATCGTTAGCGTGGAATATGGTACCCGTTGTAGGTTCAACAAAAGGAACATCCCAATTCTGTGTACTCACGTTAAATCGCTGTGGGCTCAACATACTATTATTTAGTGCAAGTTGATTAACGTCAGTTCTGTTTATGTTTGCCGTGTTAGTTCCCGGAGGCGCAACATTACCCTCTCCCGGAGTTCCAAAAATGGTGAAAACAAAATCAGGAAACTCGTCGGTTCCGTCGTTTCTACGCGTAAAAAACCAAACGCTGTCTCTGGAATAAGCATCTTCCCCTCTTGCCCACTCTGTGAGCCCGGTTTCCGGATTTGTTACTATATTTCTGAATGCACGGAAAGCACCACCTGTAATTGGGCGATATGTTCCTAAAACAACTTGGAATCCGGCGGTTTCAAAGTCTGCAGAAACAGTCGTTGTAGATTTCAAATCGTTGTTAGTTGGAACCATAAATGCACCAACAGGAATGTTAAGCGTATATTCTGTTAGAAAATCTAAGCCTGAAAGCACAATGCTTGTTCCTGTTACAGGGATTGAATCTCCGTTCAAAGTGATATTTACTTCTGTGTTGCGAACGACGTCCGAACGTGGAAATTCAAGATGTATTGTAACAGAAATCGGCACATCTGTTGCACCATCAAGGTTTGCACCGGAAACAGTTACCGCTGTAACATTCGGAACAATCATATTTTGCGTAAAATTGTGTGTACTGACTACGTTTGGATTAAGAACTGCATCTCTCAATGATCCGGCAACAATGGCTACTTCCATAGCAAGTTCATTCCAGCTGTTTGCATCGTAAGGAATCGTCAAAACGGCACCGTCATGCTCTACGGTTACCGGATCTCCGTTAATGGTAGCGATGGTGTTTAATGCTCCAACCGGAGTCATCGGTTTGTTGAACGTAACTACGATGTTTCCGGTTCTTGGAATATATGTTCCAAATGCATCGGCAACAACAACGGTTGTAATTCTTGGCAGAACGGTGTCTTTTTGGAAGATAACCAAATAAGTTTCTGTTTCTTCATAAATCTCTGTTTGGTTGTCTGTTCCGGTTAAAGTAAACACGATTGTATCTGTCAAAACACCTGCAGGCATTGGAATTTGCCAATTTGGTCCGGTTACAGCTGCTCCATTTGTTCCGTGTGTTGCTGTGACTTCAACATAGCCCGGAGTTAATGGATTGATGGTTATTGCCGGAGTAAGGTCATAGTTTCTGTGTTGCAACGTGTAGATAAACGGGCCTCCTCCCATAAATGTTTGTTCTGGAAGTTCTGTTTCTGCAACGATTAAATTTTGTAAAGCAAGCGAAGGTTCTCCGGTTGGAGGAGCTGCAGCTACAGCCTCTTCCCAAGTTCTTGCAACACGAATTCCGCCCATATTGATTTGAACCGGTCCTGCTTGGTTGGTTCGAGTAAAGATACCTGTGATACTGTGTGCCGATGCGGCTGCCGGAAGAGAGACCGCAGGAGTAGCAGGCATAGGTGCTCCCGGTACCGGGTTTATGTAGAGTTCTACGGGTTGTGCTTCACTTCCGATATGTACTCTCATCACTAACAAAACGGTTTCGCCAAGGTCATAAATCACCGATGACATCGCTCTGTCTCCGGCTGTTCCTGTTCTATTTATTCCGAAAAACACCTCTCCGGCAGTCGTGGGACGGTTTGTCACCTCTGGCGACGGGTGGTCTCTTCCTACCCAAAGTCGAATGCCTTCTGATACATTGTTAGTAAAACCTAAAAAGCCAAGTCCTCCTCCGGGCTGGAAAGTAGTACCTCCGATATTAACCATCGCAGCCATATACAACCATCCTGAAGTGATTGGATCTGCTTCAAACGCATAAAGGTTGTTTCTGAATGCTGCATTAGTTCCTGTTTCGAGTCTTGCGGCATTTCCATGACTACTGCCACTTGCGATATAGTTCGGAAATTCCAACGCAGCAGCGATGGTAAACGTAGTGGTTGCCACACCTTCCTGACCGACATGAATCGCCCAATTACTTCCTGTTGCACCAACAACATTACCTCCTATGGGAGTAAGATTAAAATTTTCTTGAAGCAAAAGTTGTGCATTCGCTCCGAAAGCAAAAAACATCACAGCTACCGCCATGAGAGTTCTAAAAAGTTTTTTTGATTTCATAATTGTTAGATATTTGTGTTAATTAATTATGTTTTTTTGTTTTAAACACAACCGCAAAGTTAAGCATAATTTTTGAATTATACAAGGAATTTCGAACTTTTTAACGAATAATTATTCTGTGAATTTCTTGACTAATCGGTGTAGAAATCCGAATGAGATATAGTCCGGGGGGATGGCTTTGCCCACAAATTACAATATTTTGTTGAATATCACGTTGCAAAAAATATGGGGATGAGCTCAAAACAGTACCGGTCAGTGAAATCAAATCAACTTGATGTCTTCCGGAAAATTTAGGCGTTCCGGAAACAATAATATCTGCGTTTTCGTGAGATTGTATAACCATAAAATTGTAAAACACATGTTGTTCTTGTGTTCGAGTTGAGGTAGTGTCAGGGGTACCAAATTCAATCACAAAATTAGAAAAACGAATGCGTTCATCTCGCAACTGATTAACGTGTTGCAAACTTCTATAAATACCCCATTTGGGTCGAATAAAATTATTCGTCGGACGAAGGGTTAGTCTCGCTTGGTCGTGATGATGAAGAACTGCTCCCGTTTCCACATCCGTAATCGTCATTCGTGACCAGCCATTTACACCAACAACCATCCAGTGGTCAACTTCAATCCAAGAGCCTAATCGTTCGGGGCGTATTGCCGGAGCAATCGGCTCTAAAGATGTGTTGAAATAGCGAATTTGAATAGCTCCACCCTGTCTAACAGTCAATGCAAATATCGGCTGACTATCATCTCCGCCAACGGGCTTTACCTGATAAATGTGTGTAAAGGCATTGGTTGGTTGATGAAAATCCGGCGGAAGCCAGAAACGCCAACTGTAACGCACCGTGTCGCCCGAAAAACCACGCAAATGTCTTGGCGAATTTGCATCGGTTTTGATTTCGTTTCGCTGACGATCTGTAAAGCGAACATTACATTGTTGATAAATAACATTCCAGCTGTCGGGCTGAACGTCCCCATCAACAATCGAGTCGTTTACACAAATCAAAAATTCAAACACATATTCTTCCAAAATAGAGTCCCAAACCATTCGAATATGTTCAAAAACTTCGGGCAGGTGTTGACAATCCGGAATTTCCATAACGTTTCGTCCGGTGCCTGCAAGTGCTGCATTAATAACTCTGTAAGCTTCTGATGTTGTAAAAGTTGGGTCTGTTGGTTGTCTAGCACTCAGTTCAACGCGCTGTGCGTTTGCTTGAAGCATTACAGCCACTATCATTAGAAAAAATATCGCTTTTTTCATGGGTAACATATTTTAATGTGTCTACAAAGGTACGATTTTTTTTCGAACTACCAAATTTTTTGGTAGTTACCTCGACAAATAAATAATCAACACGGCAATATCTGCAGGGCTAACTCCCGAAATTCGAGAGGCTTGACCGATAGTTCTTGGTCGAATTTTGGACAATTTTTCGCGAGCTTCGGACGACAACGATTGCAAGCTGTGATAATCGAAATCATCTTTCAAAATTGTGTTTTCGTGTTTAGACAATTTTTCTGCGATTTCTTTTTCTTTCTGAATGTAACTGCTGTATTTGATTGAAATCTCAGCTTGCTCCTGCACTTCAGCGATTAAATCAGCGGACATTTCGGCTTCGCTCAACGTCCGGTCACTGAGCGAAGTCGAAGTGCCCGGACCGAAGTCGAACGTTAAAATGGATTGAAAGTTTTGCAATTTAATTTGAGGACGAGAAAGCAGTTGTGCCAAACTCGTTTTTTGCGAAACTGTACTTGTTTCGCAAGATTCCAAAATAGGATTGATAATTTCCGGCGAAATTTTGGTTTCGTTCAAATATTCAATAAAATGATATGTCAATGCTTGTTTTTTTTCTAAATTTTTCATGCGTTCCGAATGTGCCAAACCGATATTGTAACTAAGCGGCGTTAACCTTTGGTCGGCATTATCTTGACGTAATAAAATTCGATATTCAGCACGAGACGTGAACATACGATACGGCTCATCAACACCTTTTGTAACCAAATCGTCAATCAAAACGCCAATGTACGCTTCGTTGCGCTTCAGTATTAATGGTTCTTTTTCGCGAATTTGCAAAACAGCGTTGATACCTGCCATTAACCCTTGTGCGGCAGCTTCTTCGTAACCGGTTGTTCCGTTAATTTGTCCGGCATGAAAAAGTCCGGAAATCAATTTTGTTTCTAACGTAGGTTTTAACTGCGTTGGCGGAAAATAATCATATTCGATGGCATAACCGGGACGAAAAATTTTTGCTTGCTCAAAACCTTGAATTTTTTGTAAAGCGGCGATTTGAATTTCTTCCGGAAGTGATGAGGAAAATCCGTTGATATAAAACTCGTTCGTAGTCCAACCTTGAGGTTCAACAAACAGTTGATGCTGAGTTTTGTCCGCAAAACGGTTGATTTTATCTTCGATAGATGGACAGTATCTTGGACCAACACCTTGAATTCGACCTTGAAACATCGGCGATTTTTCAAACCCTGTTCTTAAAATATCATGAACGGCTTCGCTCGTATAGGCTAAATAACACGAACGTTGGCGAATTAGTTTGGGAGTATGTAAAAACGAGAATTTTTCGGGATTTTCGTCGCCAGGCTGTTCGATGAGTTTTGAAAAATCAATTGTTCGTCCATCCACACGAGCAGGAGTTCCGGTTTTTAGTTGTGAAACTTCAAAACCGAAATTTTGTAAGCGTTCAGAGAGTCCGAAACTTGCATTTTCGCCCATTCGTCCGCCGGAAAAATGTTTTTCGCCAACATGAATAACGCCGTTTAAAAATGTGCCGTTGGTTAAAATGACGGCTTTTGCAAAAAACTTTTGTCCAAGCGAAGTTACAACACCATGAACTTTGCCATTCTCAACCATTAAATCAACGACTTCATCTTGTCGCAAATCAAGATTTGGCACATGTTCTAATAATTGGATCCATTTTTGTGAAAATAACACCATGTCGCTTTGTGCACGCGGGCTCCACATCGCGGGACCTTTTGAACGATTCAACATTCGGAACTGAATCATCGTGTAATCGGTTACGATTCCCGAAAGTCCGCCCATTGCATCAATCTCGCGAACAATTTGACCTTTGGCGACACCACCCATAGCCGGATTGCACGATAGTTGTGCCAGTCGGTCAATGTTCATGCTAATCAAAAGTGTTTTTGCTCCCAACGCAGAAGCAGCGTGAGCCGCCTCACATCCGGCGTGCCCACCGCCAACAATAATTATATCGTAGTTTTTTTGCATTTTTTAGTTTTCAACATCGGCAAGCCAAAGCAAGCTACTATCTCCATAAGACAAAAATCGAAAATTGCAGGAAAGCGCGTAATCGTAAATTTTTCGCCAATCATCACCAACGATTGCAGAAATCAGCAAAAGTAACGTGCTTTTAGGTTGGTGGAAATTTGTGATGATACTTGTTGCGACTTGAAATTTATAGCCGGGGTTAATCATAAGCGAAGTTGAAAATTGCAACGCTTTGGGATTTTGGTGAAGGGCGAAGGGCGAAGGGCGAAGGGTGGCTTCGCCATTGTCTGAGTGCTTGGCTATGGGCGAAGTGCCGTGTGCCGTGTGCCGTGTGCCGTGTGCCAATTCGTAAGGTGCCCACTGCTGAACATGATTAGCACCTTCCTCAAGCCAGTACAAAGATTCTAAACTCCGCAAAGACGTTGTTCCGACGGCAATAATCGGACGATTTTCGGATTTTGCTTTAAGGATTTTTTGCAAACATTCTTGTGAAACAATTACTTTTTCGTCGT
>Ga0123355_10002350_pt1 | contig 26748 bp, 16 predicted proteins | sample TergutEmb28metaG_3_FD_89872 | JGI IMG/M metagenome (GOLD analysis project Ga0123355, IMG submission 89872) | Embiratermes neotenicus P1 segment gut microbial communities from Petit-Saut dam, French Guiana - Emb289 P1 | ecosystem: Host-associated > Arthropoda: Insects > Digestive system > Gut ... | reverse complement strand
GGAGATAGAATTGCAAATTCTTATTCTATCAACCGTCGCACATGGAAGTGGACAAAGAAACTCTTCTTCCATCTGTTTGACCTGGCCATTCTGAATAGCTACATCCTTTTTTCCTCACTAGGGGGTATGAAAATTTCGCACAGCGATTTTCAGAACACCCTACTGGGGAATTTATTGGCACACGCCGGACATGAACGGAATGTGCAAAGGCCAATAGGAAGACCATCTACTGCTGCCACTCAAGTAGTTAGATTTGAAGAACATGGCAGGAAGCATTGGACTATTCCATCTGCCACATGAAGAAGATGTCGTGTTTGTGTGTGGAAATGTTTCAGTGATATGCGAAAGGTGTGATGTAGCTCTTTGTTGTGATAGAATATGCTTTGTGGACTACCACAACAAGGCAGATCCCTGAAACATTTCAGGCTGTTCAACCGGATCTCCCTACCTAAAACTGTGGCCTCAGCTGGAAATGTACAGAAAAGAAATTTTAAATTTTAAAAATTCGTTTTTATTTAGACAATAGAATTTTATATATTTTTCAGAGAACCGCTGAAATATCTCTGTTTTAGTTATTCTTCCCTTGAAGGACTAAGGAAATATCATGTAGAGAGAGACTCTTGATTTCTCCATGTGAAAGATACACTGGAAATGATGGCGAAATTCGGTAGAGTGGAACACCATTCAACAAAAGTTTGGACAGTCTCGGTTCATGACAACGACGCAGCTACATGCAGCTGTCGCAACACAATGCAGATTATTTAATTATCTCTGGTTTATTATATATAAACGTATATTGTCAAACGCGCAAAGATTTAAAGGGCCGTCGCAGAGAAAATTCATGAGTTGAGCATGAAGACTGAATTAAAGTTCTGTAGGATAAAAGTTAAAATGGGGCTGGTAGACAGTCCCCGTGTGTGGTAGATGGGCTTCACAAGATCTTTATGACTGTGAGGAACTAAGAATATTAAGATTTGGGCAACTGAGGCATCCTTTCTTGAAACCAGGTTTCTGTGCTGACATCTCCATCAGCCAAGTACTCCCCTTTGTTCAAGGTGACGGGGTGCTGAATGCTTAAGCAAAGGGCTGCACAAAAGAATGCTAACGGTCGAGGTACAAGGGCCACTGTGATGCCTGCCCTATGGTACTGTAAGGTATTCTACACTGGAATTTTTCATGCTAATGGGTAAAGACTGGAAGCCTACAACCCAATTGTCTTCCTCCACAAAGACAGTTCTATGAACATTAGGTTTTGGTGATGTGAAATCTAACTTGGAGTGCAACTGAGTGATTGAAATTCGACTACAATAGCTGAACCCAGTATTAGAGGTCTGTAGTACACGTGTCTTCCTCAGAGATAATTTTTGTCACAGCAACATAAAAGGTGTTTGAAATTAAGCTCCATACATACGGTGAAGAACAACTTACAAAGTCAGTGTCCACTTCACTGCAGGTACGTATGGCTTGTCACCCACCACTGGACCACTTGATTCTCTCAGTAAGAATCTCATCTTGTTGGCTATTCCTAAAATATAAGAAAACCACCAAATGTTTGAACTTTTCCTTCTTTCATTTTTAGGCTTCTAATTTAAGAAGTTGAGTTAAGATGAGATACACAGACAAGAGTTGCAAATACACTTGTGAGAGGAGTGCTTATGCAGTGATAGAAAAAATCTTATTGGTTCTGTAAAAGTACAGGTACAGATAAAGTTCACCCCATAACATGCCATGCAGGCAGAGCAGGAATAAAGGTACAGTTGCAGTCATTCTTAGCCTTGGTGCTTCAAGGGGGGTGGGTGGTCAATGCCATACCCTAGCTGATTTACCCCCAGAGATGAGCCCTGATGCACATTGTGCAGGAGGCTGGGTGGGCCCCAGTGTTGGGCTGGACAAGTGTTGAGAACAGAAAATCGTCTGCCTCCACAAAGGTTCAAATCCTGAACCAACCAGCCCATAGAAAGTTGCTATATGAATGAAGCTATCCCAGCCTCCAATTAGTTGTGTCACAAGACAAATTTTAGTCTTAGATAAATACTGTGAAACTCTCAACTTAACAGGCTGTCGTATGTATCATATGGATACGATTTAGTGTCACATGAAATACGACTTTTATGAATGCTGAACTTGGATGGTAAGAGCAACACGTTCTGGCCAATTCTGTTGCTTTGTTGAATATGATATCTCAAAATAAAGTAAAATCTATGAACTTTAACCCACAAACTATTGTCAAAATGTTATACTTTTCGTGCCCTCCACAAACTATCCATAATGCCGTTTCTCCTTTTCATTACATTTTTGTCAGTTACATTTGTTGTAGAAGTTGTACAAGGATTTTATCATAATTACAGAAATACCTTTCTAAAAACCACTGAAACAATAAGAATTACCATGTAAAGAAAAGGACATGCTTCTGAAATGTTGGATAATGAAAAATGATCAGAGCAATATGCTGTGATCTGAAAGAAATGTGGTCAGTGGCACCAATGTGCATTAATGTTTTCAAAAAAATGGAGAAACTGAACTATTCTTATTAATATATTTATAGTGGTACTGCATTACTAAATCTTTATTTACTAGTGAAGTCTGCAATATGCAATGTAACGTAATTAAATTACATGCTGCACTATTTCTTTGGCAATTCTGTCACTCTGACTACAAACATGTCACCATACTCCAACTCACTCATCTTGGCATATGCTTTATATCTTGATGCTGCAGAAGAAACTGTCCTTGGCTTCTTTGCTGCACGTGTCTCTTCATCCTCTGTTTCCAGCTCACTTTCTGAGTAAGCGTCAGAGTTGTCAGAGCACTCTGGAGAATTTCCATGTTCTGAAGTCACATGGCTCAGCATTTCTGGCTCCTCTTCACAGTGGAAGCTGCATGTTCGGCATATATAACCCTGGAAACCATGTTACAAATAACAAACTGCTCAAATGTGACACAAGAATGAATCCCTTGTCAGGCCTTCTGAAAGCACCACAAACTGAAGTCCTTGCATTACCAGGTATTGGGATGGAAAATATTGTCACTGCAAGAAAAGAAAAAGGCTTAAGTCATTCTGAAAGTTTAGCAAAAAATTCTTTCACACAAAATATAAATTTAACATCTTCTGACATTGCTGCTTACAACACACAACAAATGCAAGACGTTAACAAACTTCAGTATCCACACTTCACTTTTAAATCTTGAAATTCATTCTTTACGTGCAATAAGACTTTTACATTTCTAGGTCCATATGCTGTGTGCTGTTTTACTGTTACCTGTTTTGGTAGTTCATTTACCATTTTATGATCACATATGAACTACACTCAACCAAAAACACTATAGGATCCTGTTAGTGGTATCATATTTTGGATCATTTACTTAATGTACTTTGCCCAAAATACCACATTAAAACAGCACTCTATGTGTTGGGGATAAGATCAGACTGTGTCCTTAGTGTTTTATAACTAATCTGCAATAGTGGACAAAGCACACATAGTAAGCTATTTTAAATAAAGCAATTTCATTTAATATCTGCAAACAGTTCAAATTTTAAACTGTTTGTATATCCCCAGCAAGTTTGCCTTTTCAAGGGTGCAGCAGAAATTCCACTGTGCCAGACAAGGATCCACCCACCCCCCTTCCCCCACAGATCGCATCATAAATTTCTAAACTGTGGCCTCATACATTTTCGCACATCTTACAATTACTCCACAGTTTCCAAAATTTCGCCCACCGTACAGCCAAAACACAGCAGGCATTCACCAAGTTGTTTTCCTCAGTGAGAATACTCAGAACAGGGCAGGTTTTAAGCATTCACATTAGTACTTGCATTGCTGTTGTTTTTGAGGTGACAGTGTCTGAGAACAAGTATGCATTTGTTTCTTTCCATAGTCTCAAAGAACACAAGTATCAGTGTTACAAGTATGCCGCAGTCCAATCAGCAGCATTCAAGTCAGAGACTGTGGGAGGCCTGCATTATAAACCAGAGAAACTTCTCATTCTGTAGTTGTTATGCTCAGCCAAGTCTCACCATATTAATGCCTTGTACACTCTTTCTGAAACGGATGCATTTTGCTGTGGTGTATACACTGTTATGGCTGATGACAATTTGTAGGTCAGGGCTACAAAATGTTAATCAGTCAGGTTGTGGCATCCTGCAATGCAAACTGCACTGCAGAAATGGCTACAAGGAAAGGTGTGTGGGACACCAAGCCCTTAAAAATTCTTGGTTGGGCAGTCAACTGATAATTCCCAAATATCTCTTCACTGACATCGAGAGATGATTTTGATGGTTCCATCTTCATACAAAACTGATGTCAGAATCATTGCCATTTGCAATTTCTGCAACTACCTCATCTGTTGATGTTCCTAAAATCTTTTTGCTGCCACAGCAAGTCGCACCCCACCCCCCCCACACACACACATTCCCCCACCGGAAAAAAAAAAAAAAAACCTGAACGAAAGAACTTGAACTGTGCACCAGGTATCAGGTTTGACCTCAAACACATGTAACCCACAACTGCCACACCTCACATGTGACCTGCCACATTACTGTGCAGACTGATGGAAAAGTGTACTACGTGTAAGGATCAAGACGGGGAAAATAAAAGAGGTTAAATACAACCATAAGGTGGTGGGCCTAATGTGTAGCGACCTAATTGACCCTACAGGCAACCTTTACTCATTAGTGATGTGTATTTCTGTGACTTAATTCCAGCAACATGGAGAGATGCACTAAACACACTTGCAATAATGCTAGTGCAGTGCAGTGCAGTTGTGAATATCTGACCTCAGTCTCCCAATGTTCTGCTTTATCGGACAGAGCCATACAATGCAAGCATTCTCATGTGTTTAATCAATTTAAAATACATAGGTCAGTTTACCTGACTGAAATTTACTTCTTCAAATAATACTTCTGTATGCTATTATGTCAGTTGTATTGTAGATAAACCAGATTTATATTTAAACTGCACTTCTATCAAATAGCACTAATGGTAATCCAACCTCCCATCAGTCCCATTTCGGTAAGATAATTGGGATTCTGCCAATCCCAGTGGCAACGCAGTCTAAGGTGTGGGTGTGCAGTCATTCGCTAGCTGGGATTGCCATTTCAAATCCCACTGGGGACATGGACTTCTGTCTCTTGTAAGTGTTGTGTGTTATCAGGTATAGGTCTCTGTGACTGGCCGATCACTCATCCAGAGGAGTCCGAGGGCCACTAGGGCTGTCAAGCCTTAAAGGAAAGAGAACTGGGACTCTACTGCTGTATTAATAATTCTCTAATTGCCCAACTTAGATAGATTTGGCATTCAATATGTAATACAAATTAAGATGATATCAAGATGCATCAAATTTCAATTGTATATAACATAGTTCTGCAAAATAACAGACAATAAGTGACACGAAAGACCAAAGAAGGACAATATTAATAACAATTTTCCTGATAGACTTTGTTTTGGAAGTCAAAGATTACCATTTCAAATTCCCAGTAAATTGCCATCTTGTGCATCAATAATTACCACTTGCAGTCTACAATAACTGCTAGCACCTGGTACAAATTTTGCTAACCTGGCAAGTCACTATTAAAAAAAAGTACATATGAATCAAAATGTACTTGACATTAGTGGTGGTGGGTGGGAGGTGAATCTGAAGATACTCTGAGATGTCACTTTGAAGGGTCAACAAGTGTCGTGAAGAAATAGATTCAGATGACTTACAACAGCATCTACTTGTGTTGGTCACGATTCACAGATATGCGGAACAACAAAAGTTATCACAACACTTCACTGTCCATGATCCTAGACTTTTCCTAGTGACAGCTATAAAAATGTACAGGAATCAGCTCATCTACAATTTGAAATCTTCGGTATCTTACCCAAGGACACTGTGCTGTACTTACCTTTTTTGGAGCCATTGAGCAATTCATATGATGTTCCAGTGCCTCTTCGAGTGTTTTTGATTCAATGGTGCAGCCAACATGACGACAGCAAACCTTGCCCAATTGTTTGAGGGTGCGCTTCCATGAAGCACGGATGAAGTTGTTTACTGGACGAGACTCAACTTTCAAGTACAACTCATCCTGCACAAATGACACATCAAACCTCTGAATGGACCACCCAACAATGATCACAGTTTGACGAAAATTATGGCCTGTTTCTCACTCAAATATCTAATGATGCTGTATTAAATAAAGAAATTATATATTGGAGACTCATATAAATTGTGTGTTCATAAGACTGGAAGGATGTGTGAGAAGTCTTGACTTCATGTGAGACATGATGTTCATCTTCCTCTTCCAATCCACAAGTAAGAAAATCTGACATCTAGGGCATTTAGTACCTCACAACTGAAGTGAGGTGGAATACTGACTTGCAGTAGAAAATTACACTTTATTCTTGTTCGTCATCAATTTGTAGAAGGGCAAACAACCTAACACGTTCACATAATTGTCCGTTGTGTTTTCAGCAAAAAAAGAAAGGCCCTGTAGTATGACCATTCAATATGCTACTTGACATATTAACTTTTGGATCATCTCACACGTGCTTGTAAATTTAATGTGGCCATTTCTGTACCCAGATGTGACAGTTGTGCCTGCTTTACACACCATTCACCATCACCATCAAACTTCCAAATTCAACTCTTGTGTACTGACCCGCAGGTTAAAATTCACATAAAAATCTGTATTTTGTAAGTGTGCAACCTTAGCATCTTCTGCAATACATTTTGGATTGTTATTTTTGGTATACCCAGCTGCAAACTCCAAGAGACACTAAGACATCTTTTGACTATGATGACATGACAGTCTTGTGTGTTCTACGTCCCCTTCTGAAGTCCATGGTTATCCAGGTGATTTGTACTTTTCCACAGTTCTACCTTCCTTAAACTGGTTAGACCAGTGTCAAGTGCTGTGCTGATGGGATGATGTGTTCCATTTGTATGGCAGAAATTGTGCTGCACTGTTATGATGGGCTTGTGTTTGATCAACCCAATGACTCACTGTGCTTTCTCTTGCATGTTCACAATCATACTAACAGCAGAAGTAGCAGTGCTTACTATACCTGCAGGTGTACAGCACATGTGCCCATGCACATATATATGAACATTTAAGAAAACTTTACCAACTGATGAACATGTTCCAACCAATCCATAAAAGTTATTACATCTGCAAATTAGGTCGATCATTTTCAGTGATCTTGTACACAACTGACAAGTAAGATAGACAAATTTATTTAAACAGCTGTTTCTTATTCATATTCATAAAAAAATATAAGAAGCATGAAGATTCTATTCTTCTGAGGTGTTAGGCCATGTAAGTGGGCAGAGAGTTCCTGACATTTGAAAGGAATGTAGTGCCTTCATCTTCATGCTAAAGGAGTCCAAAAAGGGTAACTCTCCTTTCTAGTACATTAAAATTATCAACATATAATATTGTACTCACAAAATATTTTGATGCCTTCTCATTGCCTTCTACCACATCTTCATCCCCAATAAATTCCTGCATACGTGACACTGCTCTGCAAAACACAGATCTTCACTTAGGAGCACAGTAAAAAGAAGTATGAGATGCTTATGCTTTGTTACCCATCCTAGTGCATAATTTTAACCACCGCAGATAACTTCCAAATACACATGTGATTTTGAGCTTCTACTGCAGTTCCGTTGGGGTCTCCTCTCTTCTTGTATGTTGGGTGGCATCAGCTCGTAGTTTTTTACTAATCAATGCCACAAAACATCCCAGAAGAGTGAAGACCTCAACTTAGTTACCTAGGTGAGTCAGTAATTATATGCAACATATGTTCAATATTTGTTAAAAGAGTACAGATCTTGCAAGTACGTCATATTTCAGCGCAGTCCCCTTGCTTTTGATGCACTTGGTCCCTCAATGAATAGTCTAATTTATGCCCTCAGAATAAAAAGCTTTGGGCTGTGGGACAAGCCACGCATTAACCGCTTCCTTCACTTGCTAGTCCGGCTCCATCCTCATACTAAAGTGATCATTTTCGAACCTCTCAATCCATTTGTAGGCACCCCACTGCAACACAACACTGCACTGACATTGTTCTATGCATATCAGCACCTGGTAAACATTCAGCCCGTAAAAAAACAGATCACTGCTCACCACTCTTCTTTCGTACAATTGGAAAGTTAGGCATCCACATTTACTGCATGGAACTCATGACAAAAAAGCACTGTGAAGATCAAACCTACATTACAGTGTTAGGATAGACACATGTGGACTACATCATGCCCAACCAGCAGTGTAGCCAACCACAAAAAAAATATACCTACAATGTAGATACTTATTGACTCACCTTCATATATGCCTCTGCCATGTTTGTACTCTCTAACATCAAGAATGATGTAAAAACTTTTTGACATGAAACTTGCAGGTATTCAAATGCTCAATCCACACAAAATGTCACATGCTTAATTTAGTGATTTAACAACTTTCAGATAAAAAGACTGGATGTTTGTTACATTTTTTCATATTCTACGTGAAAATGAATGTCACAAAATCTGCATATTTTCAGAGATTTTTCATCATAGAAAAATATCAAGACCTGACTTCCATCAGGGACTACAGCTGTTTGCACCTCAGATATTTGAATGGCTGCCACATACAAAAACACCTGAATTATAAGAAACAAATATGGCATTCAATGCAAGCTTCATAATATGCCCACTGATATACAACTTCTATTGATGTCAAATGTCTAAAGCATGCAGTGACCATGTGAAATACAACTGTCATGGAAGATTATGAACCGTTGTGTAACAATGAAACAAAACTTCATACATTAGGCAATTCTCCTACCCCTGACCTGGTTTTATAGCTAACCACTTTCCATGCAGCTTCCTGACTGAAATCTGTAGTGTTCCTTGTCATGACCATCCAAGTTCTGTGACCAGCCCATTAATAACATCAGAGGTAATATTATAAACTTCTCAGTATGCTAATAATGTCTTCAACAGATGTGGCAACCATTCTTTATTGCCCAATCTACATGTTATACAGAATGTCCAATGGCATTATGTACAGGTTGGAAGGCTACTGACATCTGATATTCAAAAAGGAGTAAATGAGTTGTATGAAATTAAAAATGATTAATGTAAAATTCAGTCCAATTAGTATTCAGAATTGCCACCCTCATTCCGAATGCACATTCCCAAATTCCATGTCACTGGACCATGCAACATGCAACTGGTGCAAAGAATATTGTAACGTGTTGGACCAAACTTATAAATGTTCACAGTAAAATAAATGCAGTTACACCATTCCATCTTAACTTTCAAATATCAATAGCCAGAATCTGACCACTGTTCTTGTGACATCTGTGACTGGGAAAAAAATCAGATATGAACTGCTTAAATATTGATATACAATCACTAGACACCCTGTACAATGCAAACCACCTTCCCAAGACAGTAAGTAACAAAGTCGTGGGACTCACTTCGTAGCAGCAGCCCTCTTCATTTTGGACAGCATTTCCAGTTCTTCCAGTGTCATGACCTCCTCCACCTTGTGGGGATTCTTATGGACAGTAGACATGTGAACTTTTAGACTTACAGGCAGCATTGATCTGCCACAGATCTCACATGGCATCCTCATCATATGGCGTTCCTGTGGAAGAGAACTATTTACCTCTCTGCAATTTTAATTCAATTACTCTTTCACACACTATTAAGAAGTGAGTGTTAGGAGCTATATTTATTTATATATAATGAGAATCAAGTAACTTTTAACTTTTCTGACTGATGACAATTCTGGCCAATCCTTACACTTTTCTAGAAAGCAAATGTTCAGTTTTAAATAGCTACAGAAGGTAAATTTCCATTACACTGAATATGGGCTGCAGTGAAAATTTAGGTATTTCAATTCTGAATGCTGTAATTCTGATTTTTTGTATACAATTTTACCGTTATAACATAGGATTTAACGGTTGTTGATGTTGCAATTCTCAATAAACGAAGTACCTCCAGGACAGAGAACATCCTTACTGGTTTGACTTTTGCTTCTTCATTTGCTTCAGTCTTTCTAGGGATGACAAATGTGAAGGTTTGTGTATGTCCCATTACCTTATAGCAGGCATACATACATTTTGTAATTGTTGAAATAACATTTCACACATCATGTATGTAAGTATAGCATGACCTCTCGTCATACCAGATTTCACACAGTTCATTAGTCACTGCCATCAAATCGAATACTAAAGGACCTATTCACATTGGTGCCATCCCAACAAAATACATTAAGTCAGGGCAATAACATTTTTGGATAAACAATTAAAGATGCTGAATCATGTCAAAAACAGATACAATAATGGAAACTCATAATCTTGACTAGGTACTAAATACAAACCCAATGTTAAATGTTAGGTGAACATTACCACATAAAGGAGAAGACAGACCATGTTTTTGTTGTTTGTTAGTTGCACACACCTTTCTCATCTAACGGAGTGTTTATCAACCCAATTATATTTTGATCATTTTCAACAACAACGTAACATTAATCTGTTTTTACAACAATATAATCCAGTATTTTATGACCCTAGGGAGATCATCAGATATTCACTGTAACATTAAGTGGTTTTACTTATGCAATTCGGGCAACTGTTATATTTTATCAGTATGCTTGTGAGGCACACTGACGACGGTCGCAGAAGCAAATGAAACAAGTAGGTGAATTTTAATATGATAAGGCATATTTTATCAGTGTTCTTTTGCTGGTTTACTACGTAAGTGTAAATATTTCTTCAAGCATGAATATGGAACATATAAACAACGAATGAAGTTCGATAAAGAAATATAAACCAAATTATGCATTTTTCTAATGCACAATACGTAATCGCATCATAGTGCAAACTGCTGTGTACACTGCCTGTATGTCTGTAAGGGAACTGCTGTGCACTTAAGAGATCCTCATTATTTGTGAAGCAAAAATATTATTGCAGGAATATAAAAAATGTGCATGTAATTGTGACAAAACTGGAGAAGTTGCAAGCCGAAACGTATGGCAACTTTGAGAACACTGCAATAAATAAATACATTTAGAAAAATAAGATTCTGTTATACTGCTCATTCTTGATTCCCAGGCAGGACAGAAAAAACAGGTACTTTGTAATACAAAGGTTAACACCAACAGTATTACCACTAAAACGCAAGCCCTAGTGACATGTATTTTCAGGACATTTAAAATAATGAATTGCCAAATTTTAGAAATGACCAGTTTTTGTACCAGCCAACAAAATGTTTGGTACGAAATACTTAAAAAAAAAATGCACACAACCATAACCACTTATGGGCACCTACTTACAGAAGTCCAGTAACAACTGGTGAAGTTTACAGCAGTGTCAAGCAAGTAGTATAACCACATGGAACAAAAACTGCAAATGAAAGTTGCAGATTGCCAACAATGATTATTAATTCCCCTGCATAATCACAATCAGCATCATTTCTTTAGTTATAAAATTATATGTCACATAAACATATTTTCTCACTGACCCTTATATTATTTCAAGCATGTAACTCCTGACTGTTGTAAAACAAATCTCTATTTTCCACTTTTACACACTCACTTCTTACATGACTATAAGAAGAAAATAAATGAATCTAAGAACGAACAATAAAAAGTAAATGACATTGTTACACCCCCAAAGCCACTATAAAAATGGCAATTAAAAAATTCACCTTCCGAGGAACCGGACATCAGTTGGCAGCACTGCAGGCAAATACTGTCAACTGAGGGGCTATTGTGGGTTATGTAACTGTACCTCTATTTATGTGAGTAATGAAATAATTGCAGAGTATATAGAATGTAAAAGTGTGTATTACAAAAAACAGAAAAGGGTTGGGAGCTAATATTTTGGCCAACATTAATGTTACTTCTTTATACCACAAGTTGTCTTGACATCAAAGCACTGAGGTTTACTTGACTGTTGACCACCTTTGATAGGAAATGTGTACACAGCCACAAAGTGCTATGCCCATACTGAGAGGTATCATTCTGCTGCTGCAAATATTGTACTGAGATTTCACCACTGACTACAGACTCATAGACAGATATTCTGTGTTTCGAAAAACACCAGGAGGAAAGTGTGTGTTGCGTGAAAAATGCAGAGTTAGATCCCACCTCAATAGACTTTTGGCAGCACTGTAAGTGACTGATGAAGCCCACAACACTCCGCTTGTTAGCCCCACAAGTCTCACAGGTTAACCACTTTCTGGTGTGGTGGACTTTTGTCAGGATCCGTGTTAACAACTTCTCATCATTAAAATCCTGTAATAAAATCAAAAGACACATATTCCTTCAGGGACAATTATGCACTTCATTTATAGCAAACTATCCTAAAGATTCCTGTCTCTGGCCAAATGCCCAAAGACCAGAACAGATAAGCACTTCATAAAAAAACACCTGTTTTACAATTATTGTACCAATTCCATTTTTCATTCACTTTCAGCAATTAACAATGCTAAACATTAATATATTCTTGCATACTCTGTTACCAAGTAAGGCCGTAAACACTATTTCTTACTATCATACACTGACCTTGCAGTGTGGAAGATTTCTTTATTTTTTAACCTTCAGCTGAGAGATTTCAATGCCAAGTGTATCATGTACTGACTGCAGCTTTTCTCATCTAGCATAGGTAAATGTAAAGTGATTCCATTACAGGCCCGGTGTAGCCCAGAGGGTGGGTAGAGGTACAGCTCTACTCTTCTGTGACCGCAGCACTAGAAGGGAGTGAGTGGTCAGCAGCACGCCCCGGCCGCTCTTTACCCCCGGGAAAGACCCGATACCCATTTTACAGGAGGCTGGGTGGGCCTCAGCGCCGGTCTGTACGGGCAGAAAATCTCGTCCCCACCGGGATTCAATTCCGGACCATCCAGCCCGTAGTCAGTCACTATACCGACTGAGCTACTGGGCCCACTCTCACCTAGCATGGACAATTAAATTTCCAAACACAGACAAGTAATATCGCATGCTATGCCATCTGCCAGTACATTTATAGACGAGAATGATTGTGACAGGCAATAAAGGCTAACAAATGACGTTATTTCATGTGACCTGATGCTTAACCCTTTATGGTCGAATGGGAAGACAGTGTCCCAGCAAAAAAATACCCTCAATGGGTGAATGGAAAACCAATGTCCTGCAACTACATGTCATTTTTAAAATTTTCTGTATTTACAATTACTCATCTCTTCTTCACAGAATTTGTCCAAAAGGCTTGTATCGCCATAAAAGATGGCATGAAATTTAACTGCAATTAAAATTTTTAATTGTTAAAGTGAACAAAATTCACACACATGCAGGCCCCTCTGACAAGTCTCTGTTCATTCATACAGCCCCTACTCTCAAATTCACACCCCTTTTCACTCCCATTATTTCATCAAGAAAATGCTACTAAAAAATATCAGTTCAGAAATTACAACAGAAATATTTACTGACATTTGTGTGTTCCGCTTTTCCATTTTAGTGTCAGTTCATCATCAGAAATGCAGGTTGGTGAGATATATCTTTGATATATGGGGTAGCACACAAGCATACGTTGCATTTTTGACACCTGAATTTCATTCTTGTTGCTTTGTTTTTGGTGGAACATACAAGCACTGAATTCTCTTACATTGTACAAACCACTGTCTGTTAAGTCTTGTGTCAATTATTTTTAGGTGGCTTACTGATGGAGTTTGTCTTCCCTGTCTTGCAGTCAAAACACGAAGTGGGGAAGGGTCTGTACTGATGTGTGGTAGCGCTCTTTGATGTAACCCACTTGGACCCCCCATAAAACCATGGACTACAGGTACAGCAGGTTGAGAGTTTTTACTGCCAGTCAACTGTGTGAAGTGTGTGTCAGTCCATCTGTGTCCTTGTCAATGTCACTGTCACTCTGTGCAGAAATGTTTGCACCTTCCAACGAATGTGCATAAAGAGTCAGATACACCACTTCTGCAATGTCTTGGTCTGTTAAGGTTTCTCTTTATAGACATATTGCTAAATGAACTTCTACGCAAACTCAACACACAACAAACCCATCACATTCTGACTCCAATTGTGATTCAAGCATCTGCACTGCCTGGTCTGTTACATGTTACTGCTCTAACAGGGAATGGACTGAACTGTTGAGTTGAAGACAGACATAGGCATGAACCTACAATTCAAAAAAGTCAAGTGAAATCCTTACAGCAGAACAAGGGACATTTGCCTCTGGTCCCATATTGCACTAAACAGCGATATAAACATCTGCATGCATTCCTTTCCTCTCCCACTGGCTGCATATGAACGCATTTGCTACAGCACCCGCCGATAAATCAGCAATACCAAGAAACCTACACACCGTTGTAAGACTGAAAACTAAACAGTGTCTGACGAAATACGAGGACATGTACAATCAGCTCCAAATTTTATAGTGTGGGGTCTCCACTGACAGCACAAACTATTTGACAAGAATAAATCTAGAATATGAAAATTAAAATAAAAAATAAACAAAATAAAAACCACCTTCAACTAAGCTCCGTAAAAATAGGTGGATTTGCTGTAAACTTGCAGAATGGGTAGATGGATTCATTCTTAAACACACACTTATTATTTGAAGTCAATGATGTTATTAAGTTCAAAAATGCATGAAATACAACAGATATCAGCAGGTGCAACAATGGGCATGTACAGCGAAAAGTATCCCAGCTCTCTACGGCTGCTTTGGGGTTTACATTTCTTGTACTTTAAGGGTTAATCTCAACTGAAAAATTTTATGTAGACAACTGTTCATTTAACACAAAGGTAGCTTCAGAATTTATAATACTGGGGGTTACAGATTTGTAGATTTATTGCAGAATGAAAGATAGATTTGGAATACTCAACAGAGTTTAACCTTTTGGAGTGGGAAGTAAATTCAATGTGTACTCAGAGGAGAGAATTAAATTCTCACAGTTACTTTCAATGCTCTTGGCGATATATATGAATGATGTCTGGCATTTTCGCCAAACAATGTGCATCAAATGCAGTAGACTTCCAGTTTAAAAGGGTTGACAAGTCTGTAAATCAAAAAAGGGTGAGAACTACTAACACAGCAGTTACAGAACACTTCCACCTTACAAAATTTTCAATGTTTGTGATCAAAATTAGCCATACAGCAATCATAATTCATACGGACTATTAGCATTCCTGGAGTGTAATCATTAAACGGATGCCTACAATATGAACCTCACAGACTAGTCACCTCTACCCCGGGGTCCAAGGCAGGGCTCTGCCAGTACAGCAGTCCAGACACCTCAAGAAGGCTGCAATATAACTTACTATGGGATCAGTCCCTTCTATCCAGCCAAGTCCACAATGATTCATTCTATTGTGTCGCTCAAAGAATTTCTTCTGCATCTCTTCACTGCACTTCGCACACTTCACCTGTCAAGAAGAAGAGAAAAATCATTTCCACCAAATAAAGTCAATTTGTATTGAAATCATACACAATCATCACACCAAAATCTGATGATGATGATGATGATCTGCTCTTGACTTCTGAGTTTCAAAACCTACTTTCTAGGATTCAGGTTAAAAAATTCAGCATGCAGATCAATTTGTGACAAGGAATGATCAATTATGCATTTAATGAGTGCCCATATCACTTCAGAAGTAGAAAATTCAGCCAATAATAAGAATATTTGATGATTTCAGCTTGCACTGAATGAATGTTTCCCATGCCCAGGCTGTTTAAAATGCATCCAGATTTATCTCCTCAGCTGCTGCTGGAATGACCTAAGAGCATTCTCCATAGCCCTTCCAGTGTCTCAACATTTCTCCATCCACAACAAGACAGGATCAAAACTAAACTTTATGAAAGATAGGGACAAACTGTTCATTTCCTGACATGGTAACAATAAAATAGTCCACCACAGAACCAAACGAGAAAACACATCTCCTATTTTCAGTACCCTGTGTGCAACAGGGCCCTGTAAACCCGTCTCACAACCTGGTTATGATGGCAATCTTCCTGATGATAGGCCAAAGGTAAGGAATGATAAATCAGATAATTATCACTTGTACGAAGTCATCTGGTAACTTCAATGTCAAAAAGCAGGAAACCTGGGCAGAGAGACACTTCACGGCCCACCCACATTTAGCACCCGAACGTTAGATAGGATACCACCATGTCTATGAAACCACCTCTTTTCATCCTCATCCACACTGCTCTAAATATGTCATGCAGAGTAGTCTACCAACAGCAGAAAATGAAAAGATATCTCACAGAATGGACTGGTGATCTGCCAATATTACTGGGACATAAGATGGAAGACACACCTGGCAGACTGTGAATATGTGAGTGGCTATTATATAATGAGACTAGTTAAAAAACTAATAAAAGGGCAGCTGAGAGAGTGTAGGTGGTATAGTGATTAGGCTATGGATTGAATGATCCTGGGTTCATATCCTAGCAAGGACACGAGATTATTTGCTCTCCAAAAATTTCCTGCCAAACTCTGGGGCCCACCCAGCCTCCTGTTCAATGGGTACTGGGGTTCTTTACTGGGTGTAAACCTCCAATTGAAGCTGAGGTTAAGAACGAGTGAAGTTATATTTCTCCTGCCCCATTATTATGTCTTAATGGAGCCAACATAGCCAAATTTACCTTACCTGGAACAGGAATAGGCTATTCAGTGTAATAACAGATTGTCCAATTTAATAACTGTCCAACAAGATGCGACTTATTCAGTTTATTACATTTCTGTAGGCGGCTCTACATGTTTCGGGTGTTGACACCCATCATCATGAGCTCGTACAACCGTAATTACAGCTTCTGGTATTGATTAACCGGATCTACTCCCTTCTGCTCTCGTTGTTGAGTAAGAACTGATTCATATACCTACTGTAAGATACACATGAATCAATTCTTACTCAACGAGAGCGGAAGGGAGTAGATCCAGTTAATCAATACCAGCAGCTGTAATTACAGCTGTATGAGCTCCTGATGATGGGTGTCAACACCCGAAACATGTAAAGCTGCCTAAAGAAAAGTAATAAACTGAATAAGTCACATCTTGTTGGACAGTTATTAAATTCGATTCACGATGCATGGACTCACGTATATAAAATTAAAAGGTTGTCCCTTATTGTACACATTTAGTACTATGACAGCAGATATTGTGACTTGCTTTTGAAAATGTCTAACACACTTCAAATTTCATTTACTTAACTGTAAATCTCCTCTGCTTCATGTAATAGCATGATGTAATTCCACGAAACCTGTTGCTCCATAATTATGATTACATGAGGTGCCCTGGCCTAGCACATCTTCACAATGATCACACCATCTTTCTGTAACATTCTCCTGTAAGTGCCTTTTCAGCTTCCCTCAAGTTCTAAAAAACTGTTAAATGCATCATTTTCTCCACGAAAACTATATGTCCTGCCCATACCATCTTTCCAGCAAGACTTCAGGCTTCTGCTGCAGCATAAATGAGATAAGCGCTCTTCCACGATTTTACACAGCATAGGCTGGCAGTTTGTTAAAGGTGTTTTGGGACAACTTAGCAGTCCCACGTTCAACCCCTTCAAGACAGGATCAATAGGTTGTCCCAAAACACCAGTAACAAACTACCAATCTATGCCACATACAATCCTAGAAAAATTGTTATCTTTCTTGCTTTATATTCTTGTTTTATTCACTACTGCTACAATACAACACAGAATATAGTACTACAATATAATTAGCATACCTCCACAAGGCTGTCACCATCAAAACTCTCCTCCAATTCTCTTTCTTTTTGCAGAACTAGCTGTGCTAAACCGTTCCGGCCCCTCCCACGACATCCCCGACCTCTAGATCTACCTCTTCCCCTTCTGGACCGCACAGACTGACCATTCTGCTGCCTGTTGGTCCTGTTCTGAATGTTTTCATCAGTGTCCATACTATCCACAAGCTGTGGAATAGAAATGGCTTCCAACTGTCCTTCTGTAACATTGGCGAGCACTTTTGGACGTCTACCTCTTCTCTTTCCAGACCGCATTACCTCTGTATCATTCACGGGGTTGACATTTGTCTCTATAGCATCCACATATTCTGAACTAGCACAATGTTCCGAGTTTTCTTCAGGAACACTGGCAGTCACTTTTGGAGGCCTACCTCTTCTCCTTCCAGACCGCACTACCTCTATACCCTTCACGGTGCTGGCATTTGTCTCCACGGTGCCCACACAGTCTGAACTAGCACAATGTTCCGAGTTTCTGTCAGGAACACTGGCAGTCACTTTTGAAGGTCTACCTCTTCTCCTTCCAGACTGTACTACCTCTGTATCCTTCACACTGCTGACATCTGTTTCCATGGCATCCACACATTCCAGACTAGCACAATGTGCCAAGTTTTGTTCAGGAACACTGGCAGTTCTTCTAGAGGGTCTACCCCTCCTCCTACCAGACTGCACTACTTTTGTATCCTTCACAGTACTGACATTTGTTTGCATGGTGTCCACACGCCCTGGAACAGAAGAGGGTTCCAAGCTTCCATCCAGAACACTCACAGTAACTTTTGGAGGTCTACCTCTCCTCTTTCCAGACTGCCCTATCTTCTCAACCATCATAGTGCTGACACTTGTCTCCATTGCATCTACACACTCCGAAGTACCACAACGTGCCAAGTTTCTTTCAGGAACACTGGCAGTTCCTGTAGAAAGTCTACCTCTCCTCCTTCCAGATTGCACTAAATTTGTATCCTTCAAAGTGTTGATAACAGTCTCCATGCCATCCACACATTTTGAACGAGTATGGTGTTTTGAGTCTCCTTCAGGAACAAATGCACGTCTTGAAGGTGTATCTCTCTTCCTTTCATAATGTATTACCTGTGTATCCTTAAGAGTGCTGACATTGGTCTCCATGGTATCCACAAACTGTGAACTAACACAGTGTGCCAAGTTTTCTTCAGAAACACAGGCAGTTCTAGTGGATGGTGTCACTCTCCTCCTTCCAGACTTCACAGTGTTGATATCAGTCTCCACAGCATGCATGAACTCTGAAGTAGCTTGGTGTTTTGAGTTTCCTTTGTGAACATCAGCAGTTCCTCTGAAAGGTGTTGCGCTCTTCTTTTTGAACATTATTATCTCTGTATCTTTCACAGTGCTGACTTCAGTGTCCATGGCATCCACACACTCCGAACCAGCATAGCATTCTAATTTTCCTTCAGCAACACGGTCACATTCAACTGAATCTGTATCTCTCCTACATTCAGAATGCAGTGCCTCTGTATTGTTCATAGTGCTGACATCCACCTCCATAGCATCCACACACTCTGAACTAACACTGTGTTCTGACTTTCCTTCAGGAACACTGTCAGGCACAACTGAAACTGTATCCCTCCTCATTCCAGACTGTAGCACTTCTGTATCCCGCACAGGGCTGTCTTCAATTTCCATGGCATTCCTAAACTCAGAACTAATACTGTGTTCCGTGTGTCCTTCAGGAGCACTTTCAGTTCCAATAGAATTACAAACCTTCCTCCTTCCAGATTGCAGTACTTCTGTATCTTTCACAGTGCTGACTTCAGTGTCCTGGGCATCCACACACACTGAACCAGCATGGTATTCTAATTTTTCTTCAGCAACACGGTCACTTTCAACTGAATTTGTATCCCTCCTACATTCAGAGTGCAGTGCCTCTGTATCGTTCATAGCGCTGACATCCGCCTCCATGGCATCCACACACTCTGAACTAACACTGTGTTCTGACTTTCCTTCAGGAACATTGTCAGGCTCAACTGAAACTGTATCCCTCCTCATTCCAGACTGCAGCACTTCTGTATCCCGCACAGGGCTGTCTTCAGTTTCCATGGCATCCATAAAGTCAGAACCAACAGTGTGTTCCACGTGTCCTTCAGGAGCACTTTCAGTTCCAATAGAATTACAATCCTTCCTCGTTCCAGACTGCAGTACTTCTGTATCTTTCACAGTGCTGACTTCAGTGTCCATGGCATCCACAGACACTGAACCAGCATGGCATTCTAATTTTCCTTTGGATACATGGCCAGTTCTAATTGAATTTATATCGCTCCTCCTTCTAGACTCTAGTACCTCTGTATTGTTCATAGTGCTGACATTTGCCACCATGTCATCAACACACTCTGAACTAACACCGTGTTCCGAGCTTCCTTCAGGAACACTGTCAGGCTTAACCGAAATTGTATCCCTCCTCCTTTCAGAATGTAGTACCTCTGTATTCTTCACAGTGCTGACATCTGCCTCCACAGCATCCACACACTCTGAACTATCACAGTACTCCGAGTTTCCTTGAAGAACACTGTCAGGTCCATCCAAACTTGTATCCCTCCTCGTTACAGATGGTACTACCTCTGTATCTTTGACAATGCTGACATGAGTCATCATAGTGCTTACATACACTGTAGTAACAGGGTGTTCACAGCTTCCTTCAGGAACACTGTCAGGCTTAACTGAAATTGTATCCCTCCTCATTTCAGAGTGCAGTACCTCTGTATTCTTCATAGTGCTGACATCTGCCTCCACAGCATCCACACACTCTGAACTATCATGGTACTCCGAGTTTACTTGAAGAACACTGCCAGGTCCATCCAGACTTGTATCCCTCCTCAATACAGATGGTACTACTTCTGTATCTTTGACAAAGCTGACGTGAGTCATAGCGTCTACACACTCTGTACTAACAGAGTGTTCAGAGCTTCCTTCAGAAACACTGTCAAGTACAACTGTACTTGTATCCTTCCTCCTTACAGACTGTAGTACCTGTGTATCCTTCATAGTGCTGACATCATTATCCATGGTATCCACACACTCTGAACTTACAGTGTGTTCTGAGTTTCCTTCAGGCACAAAGTCAGTTCCAAATGAATTTTTATCCCTCCTCCTTCCGGACTGTAGTATCTCTGTATCCATCAGAGTGCTGACATCATTTTCCATGGCATCCACACACTTGGAACTAACATGCTGCTCTGACTTTCCTTCAGGGACACATGACGTTATTATTGCAGATGTATCTATCTTCCTTTCGGACTGCATGCCCTCTGTATCCCTCACAGTGCAGACACTGGTCTCCATGTTGTTCACACACTCTGAATTAGAAACAAGTTCTGAGATTTCTACCGGAACAAGGGTAGCTCCACTTGAAGATCTACTTTTTTGTGCATTTTGAGAGTTTTCAAACTCTTCCCCAACATCAGAGTCTATCTGGCAATGTTTGTCCACAATGCTGTATAATCCAGTGCTCCCAGTGTCTCTCAAATGTGATGCATTTATGTTATTAACTAGAAACAGGAAAAGAAATACATAATACATAGCAGTGTTAAATAATTGCATCCAAACAAATGTATTTAAAATTTAATAATTTTTGTGTTTGTGAAACTGATTATTGTTATATTACACCTGCGTTCAAACAATGGACAAATTACACTTTACATATTCTAAATGTCAGTTTTAACCTAGTTTATGAGTCTCCAACATGCAACCCATGCACAGTATGCCACCCATCATGCTCTATCATGCATACTGCGACCACATTTGAAAATTATGTATGTGCTACAAAAATTACACAATAATATACGCAATTAGGTATACCACTTATCGTTATTTTTGCACGTGCACCCCACAAGCACACCATAATAAGCTATAAAAAGGTTAAACAACAATAATTCAGTTTTCCAAATATATGAGTATTTAAAAATTGATAAGATAAATGTATCTGAAGGGAAGGCAAGGCCATACAGATGTAGAGATACAGTTACTGAAGATACATATCAAGAGATGGCAAGGCTTCAGAAACCTACAGGATTAAGAGTATCATCATCAAGAACATGCCAGGAGAAGGATAATAAGACCGGTACAGGCAATAAGTTCCACAACTGAAAAAAAACGAAGAGTTTTCCAAACACTGAGGAAATGAAAGGACTCAGCACTGAATAAGAACCAATAATTGAATGTTCATATTACAAGTGACATGCGCTTCAGTCTTCATACTTCAGACTGTCAGTGTAAGGAAACAAAGTACACAAAGCCACTACAAGAATACAGAACCAGACCCAAGTGTAAAAATGTTTTTCAAACACACCTCAGACAATGGACATTATCAAACACAATACTGTTATAATGACCTAACCATTATCTAAAATCTGTACAGAATCTATTCTCACATCAACTACATACCTGAACAATTATCATGGAATGTACCTGGCCCACCACACTGATCCAGTGGCCTGTAATGGAACATACACAATCTCTTGCATCAATTGCATTTGTCAATAAACAGCAAAGCTCTTGGAAATAATACAACCCAAGGTCATTACATTATTCGCAGCACCATGTGGGATGCGAGTGTTATTTAATGCTAAAGAAATTGGTGAAATATTAATTGAATTCAAAACAGGCTAAGTAAAACATATAACTTTGCACTGAAACATGTGATGCTCATATTTAGGACTAATGTATTCATGTAAAAATATACAAGTCAGGACTGAGGTTATCACAGCAGTGACTATGTAGCATGACAGCTTGCGAGGTGTGGCATCATATAATCAGGTAGAAATTATAAAACATTTCAGAAGAATGTGCTGTCTCCATGTTAAAAGCAAAAGAATGTCATGGTGTTGGACCGTGTTAACTGCGCAGGTTTAATGCAAAGGTATCATGTCAGTATGAAAAACTGTGATGACCTACTGGAACCACAATATAACTAGAAAAGAGCTACTGACACAGAAAAACTACAGCACTCTAAAGAGAAAACGTTTCACTCTCTCTGTGCTTCAACTTAGTAATGTTAATAATTGACCTGCGAATAAGATGGAGAGTTACTAGAGAAAGGGTAAAGTTGTTGAGTTAGACTGCTTTATCTACACATGTGAAGGAGATCAGAAATGTTTCAAGAGAGTTATGTTCAGATATCAGTATTGGCCGAAGTCAGCTGTTTGGTGTCCATATACGCTGGCATCGGATTGGATGCATCTTAATACATGGGAAGTACAGGATTTCACAGGCATCAGACTAAGTGAACACACCAATCTAAGTACATGGATGCAAGGCAGTAATGAGTATTGGTACATGAACCCCACATGGACACCTAAGAACAGATGAATATTTGTACACTGCAAGATCTGAGGTTCTCACAGTGATGTTACTGAAGACAAGTCTGGTTGGAATACCAGACCCTGAAGATGATGGTCTATTTATCCAACAACAGAGTATAACAACCAAGAAGGTTTGAATCTTCAGATGAACATCTGTCTTTAACTGTTTCTGGGATATGGAACACGTATCAGTATATCAGTGTCAAAGTCAAGGAATTACAACAGCATACTCCAACACATATACTTATTGTACTTACTCAATCAGGTGTCTAGCAGTAATATCCGATTCCGCTTTCTTTAACCAAGTCACTTCTTTCACAGACTTTTTGCTGAATCTAGATGCTGTGGCATTTGAATGTGCCCTCAACATCCTCCTGCTGTATGTTTTTAAAACACTACGTGACCCAATGCCATGATCATCATCCACCAAATGATGTTCCATATTCTTACAGCCATCCAACCCTTTGGTTACTTCAGCACCAAAAGTGTCAGCATCAAAATCGACTTTACTATGCATCCTTCGGTAGAACCTGCCTTTATAACTGTCACCACTATATATACTGGAGTACTGCTTGACGTGGTGCATGTTCAAATAAGACAATGTATCACTTTCAATAATGTCTGGCTTAACGTCAATGTCATCTGACTGCTCACCCGATGATAGGTCACTACTGAACAAATGATTCTCCAAGTATGTGCGTTGTTTCAAATCCGTCTCAGTGCTGACACAATCAAGTGGTTTCTCCACAGTACAAATACTAACATCAGGAGGCCACTCTGAACTCATACCTGATTCCTTCGTGGCTGTAAATGGAACAGGTTTGACACAATGAATGCTAACATCTGGTATGTCTTCAGGTACAGTTGTCTCAGGGTTCACCCTCTTTTCAACACGTTCGATGACAATATCATCTGCCTTCTCTTTCTTTTGACAGTATTTCTCCTTCACATCTCTGACATTTGTAACAGTTTGTTCTTCCTGTGTATCACTCAGCTCTTCAGAAGCAGTACTGTCTCCCCAAGTCTGAACCTGGTTTATTGATACCATTTCACTAGATGGACAACTTTTAATATTTGCAACAGGAATGGCTGTAGTATAACGATGCAATTCTCCACTGTCAGAGGAATATATATTCTGTACGCAACTGTCATGTTCATAACCATCTGCTGTGCCCACTTCAGTCTTGATTTTATCAACAGAAACTAACTGTATATGTTTGTCATCTGTGTAATTTCCATCAGAAGCATTCAACGTGATGATGAAGGAATCTTGACAGTACGAACTGTCTTTATCCTTTGTTTCAAGTTTAATGGGTTTCATAAGTCCTACAGTGGGAAGAACTTCCTCTTTCTTAATAGTCTTAGAACTACTTGGTAACAATTTGGTCTGATATGATGAATGTTCTGTGGTGTGAGACTTTTCAATATGAGACTGGAGCTTCTTCTCTGTTTCCACACAGCCACCACAGTAAGAACATTTGTATGGGTATGGATATGCACCTGTGTCACCTCCCTGAAACAGCAAAGTAAATTGAAACTTAATATTGTAGCTCAATTTTCATAGAGTAAATGCCTGCTATCAACATATGTGGCTGTACACACATCTCCCAAAATCAGTCACAACATGTTACATTTTCCCAGTATAAGTATACATCCTAATTACTACTGACGAGCTGAGAACAGTCCATACAGAAAAATATGCAATTAGTTTGTTTTATAAATATCCCATAAATGGTGCAGTAATTTGAACATTCGGCCTTTCCAAGCACAGGAGAGTTGTCAATACTGGTCCTCCCCACAGCCTAGTAGCAATGGTGCTTGTTTGAGTTTTCCTAAAAAGTCTGCATCATCACCTCCTACTTCAGCAGCTTGTGTATCCACCATGAAACTATCAAGGATTGCACAAAATTGAGAGCACAGAACTGGAGTTGGTGCGAAGGGTATTAGGTTGATACCAAGTCAAATGAAAACTGGGAAACTGGTTCAAAAGTTGATACATAGGAATCCACAAACAGCATGATCTCATAAGCCTCCTTTATTTCCTTGTAAGGCAGAAAAATAGGCCTGTTATAGGCATTATTTTTTTTAATGTTAAATCTATGGAAATTCTATGGTAATTAATCAACTACAGTAGAATAAAAATTATTTGTGCCCAAATAATATGGGTTATGAATTATCCATGCATACCTTTCTTTTACATAACTGCTAGCATGTGTAAACTAGGCTTCAGTCCTATTTCCCTGCCATTCTGTCCCATCAGGGGGGTGGTGGAAGGGAGGGAAGTTTGAAGAGTATACAGAAAATGTGAGTTTCAACCACACCTTCTTCTGTTTGGTGCCTTACAGCCTGCATCAGTGGTGGGATGGGAGGTTCAGTTCAATCTTGGTGTACTGAATGATGACAATCCGCAGATACCACAGCTTAAGACTTCACACGTCTGATATCTCAGCTAAGACCTTCCAATTAGCACCAATTCATTGCAAATGGGAGTCTAGCTGAAAGTTAGTTCCAGGAAGTGTGCCCGGTTTACAAAACATTGTTATGATCTACAAATACCACATGATGGACAAAGCTCAGAAACCAGAGAATCCTGAGTGAAAGTGTTTGTACATTTTGTTAGTCACATAAGTTAGTTTTAAGTGTCTTGTAGGATAATTGGGGAAATGTGTGTAAAAGTCCTCCCAGGGTGAGATGGCCACTATTTTTCCAATTACTGGTGTTGCCATCACCTGGCTTTGGAGCCAACTACAGGTGCATTAGTGTACTGAAAACAAACATGGTGAGTGGATTCACTTATAACATGGAACAGTGTCTTTGAGTGACAAAAACTGTTTTTAGATACATCTTTGTAGGGTATGTACATCATATTTTTCAGGTTTTCATCTAGAACTTACCTAATACAGATGTAATAATTATAAAATACAGAGCAGAGTCAGCTACAACATGTCGATGTTTTAAAACTGCTCCAAGATGGCTACACTTATATTATGCATGTTTCTCCTAGAATGTGCTCAGAGTGACATAGTCCTGCAGCAGGACATTTTGCCCTGAATATATGATGACAGTTTTGGATTCAGTTTCAATGATCCTTCACTCCCCTCCACCACCCCAAAAAAGTGAAAACCTGGGATAGCCACAATTCTAACAAGTAGCCTTTACAAAATGTATTTGGCTGCAGAGAAGAAAAATAAAGGGAAAAGTGACAGACCTAGACCAAGTGGAAGAAGGAAGGGCACAGGCAAATCATAAGAAGCCTACCTGGAGAATACTAGAAAAATCAGACAGTATAATAAAATGGATGTTCACATGGAGAACGTCCAAAACATTCCATATGTGCACGAAATGAGCAAAAGTGAAAATGCAAATAAAGTAAAAAATGCAGAATATATTTTCTGCAAGAAACCTTTTTCAATTCTGCCAGTGGTGACAGGCGGGTTAATGGAATTTTTTGTTTGGAATGGGCGCATGAAGATTGTGATGCAGGTGACCCACATATCAAGGAGTTCATGTGTGACTTATGTTCTCCTTAGATTTTACTGCCATGGCTAAGATACAAGATCAGTTTTCCATGTACAGTAGAACCTCGATTTATCGTTTTTCAAGGGGTTGGAGAAAACAAACGATGAATGCGGGAAAACGATTAATCCGGGAAACCACTTTTTTTAACAAAAAAAGTCGTGCATTGTCTTTTGCT